>Ga0209985_10000211_pt1 | contig 66104 bp, 62 predicted proteins | sample NOAtaG_FD_187305 | JGI IMG/M metagenome (GOLD analysis project Ga0209985, IMG submission 187305) | Freshwater lake microbial communities from Lake Erie, under a cyanobacterial bloom - NOAA_Erie_Diel6S_1000h metaG (SPAdes) (version 2) | ecosystem: Environmental > Aquatic > Freshwater > Lake ... | reverse complement strand
AGTTTTCGGATAAACACAAAAACAAAGGTAAAAGCCAGATTTTAACACCCAACCAAAATGAAAAACCGCGTTTTTGAATAAAATTCTATGTTTTTTTGACTCGACTCCAAAAAGTGCGGAAGTCAGGGTTCTGGGTCAATTGCGCTTCCAAAAACTTAAAGAGCGCAAAGCCGAAGGTCATCAACGTGGTGGAGGTACGGACCCACGCCAGCAAGGCCCGTTCCTGCGCCAGCCGGGCACGGTCAACACTCAGCTCTTCTTTTTTTACTTTCTTTTTCTTGTCAGGAGTTTTACTACTGTCCTTCGTTGGCGGGTTATCCACTTCAATTTCCATCGTTTCAACTGATAGTTTCGAAAAATTATACAACAGCTGGCACATTGAAAAATGCCGCAGGTCAAAAAAGCTGTTGAAAATGTGTACGGGGTTACTAAAAAAAAGCTAATTTGAACGCAATCACCCCGCTATGTCATTACTTCGGAGATGTGGACACATTCATTGATGATCTACTTCGAATGCATCGGGCTAAAGCGGAAGAATACACCGAAAAATTCAAGCAAGCCACCAACTTCGACCCCGATTTTTACTCGATGTCACTAGCTCCTAAAGAAATCATATTTTTTCACATGCAACTGGCGCAGTTCCGCCAAGAAGAACGCTATCAAACCGTTTACCGGGAACTGAATGCTTTGGTTGATCCTCAGATTGTGCGGCTGTTCGCACCTTATGTGGGGCTTAACGATCAACACGAGCTGGCCGCGCGCTTCTTCGATCAGGCCCGTGACATGTTTTACTCTCGGATTACGGAGGAGAATATGAACGAGCCATTTTTACGCAACTTAATTGATGACGTTCGGGCATTAATCAAGGACTTGATGCATCAGCCTGGCCATGGCAGTTAAACGAACGCGTTTAGTAGCTTATCTACTTTTTTCAAACATTTGCCACGGCCAAATGGGGCTAACTCGCTCAGTGAATTATAACTCCTATTGAAAATGAAAAAAATACTTGCCCTTGTTGTGTTTACTTCGTTGTTATTAGTCTCTTGCTCTAGGTCCAAGACGTCCGTGTCGCCCGAAGAGGCACGCGCACTGGCTAAAGAAGCCTATATCTATGGTAATCCGCTGGTCGATAACTATCGTATTATCTATAACTACTTTGTGGATAGTGCCAATCCGGAATTCAAAGCACGTTTCAACACGGTTCGAAATATTCCGAAAGTGTATACTCCCGAAGATAAGGCTGTTCAAACACCAAACTCAGATACCCCCTACTCCATGGCATGCCTTGATCTACGGGCCGAGCCCGTGGTGATCACCGTACCGGCCATCGAAGAGAACCGTTACTTCTCCATTCAACTGATTGACGGGTTCACCCATAACTTCTACTACATCGGTAGCCGCACGACCGGAAATACCGGAGGCAACTATTTGTTTGTTGGCCCGGATTGGACGGCCGATCTGCCTGCCGGTTTCACCGAAGTGGTACGTTGCGAAACGCAATTTGCCGTTGCGGTAATTCGCACTCAACTCTTTGACCCTTCTGACCTGGAGAATGTGAAAAACGTGCAGGCTGGATATTCGGTCAAAACGCTATCGGCTTTTCGCCAGGAAGCAGCCCTTGCCCCGGCTAAAAAAATTGACTTTTTACAACCTCTGTCAAAAGAAGATCAGAAATCAAGCTTATTGTTTTTCGATCAACTTAATTTCTGGTTGCAATTCTGCACGGTTCATCCCAGTGAGAAAGAACTGATGGACCGGTTAGCCAAAATTGGCGTGGTACCTGGAAAAACATTTGACGCTGAAGCGCTGTCACCTGAACTAAAAGATGCGATGCTGGCCGGCATACAGGACGCCTGGAAGGCACTGGACGACTTGCGCGCAGGTGACATCAAGAGTGGGCGCGTCACCAGTGGAGACTTGTTTGGAACCCGGGAATTTTTGAAGAACAATTACCTGTATCGTTTCGCGGGTGCAGTCATCGGCATCTACGGCAACTCGCACGATGAGGCCATGTATCCCTTCTATCTGAGTGATGCCAATGGCCAAGCGTTGGACGCATCAAAAAACACGTATACGCTTACCTTGCACCCTAAGGATTTACCACCGGTCAATTCATTCTGGTCGTTCACCATGTACGAAATGCCTGCCAGTCTGCTCACACCTAACCCTGTTGATCGCTACCTCATCAATTCACCGATGCTACCAAGGTTGAAAAAAAACAGCGACCAGACTATCACCCTTTACATCCAGCATCAATCTCCCGGAAAAGATAGAGAACCAAACTGGTTGCCTGCACCCAACGGACCATTCATGGTCGTGTTGCGCCTGTACTGGCCGAAGCCTGAGGCGATCAATGGCACCTGGAAACGTCCCGAAATCATTTCGACACCCTTGCCATAAAAACATCAAAAACCTAAATCGAACTGTGACATAAAAAGATTTATACTCGCAATGTCGGGCGCACTCTCAAGCGCGCTGTTGGCCAGTTGCACATCGAAACCGACCGACTCGTCAGAAGCCTCCGCCACGAAGGCCGACTCGGTTGACAAAAAAGTATCGGCCCGCCCTGCTCACGGGGGCTACGAAGGTGAAGACGGCCCACAAGCCTGGGCTACGCTTAGCCCGGCTTACGCGTTTTGCGGCACGGGACAGTCGCCCGTTAATTTTGTAAAAACAGATGCCAGAGGCGGGGCCACGTGGCGGCTGGATTACAAGTCAACTTCTCTACGCATCGCGCACAATGAACACATGGAAGACATTATCGACAACGGGCACACGATTCAAATTACCGTGGACGAAGGCAGCGCGTTCACATTTGCCGGTAAACACTACCATCTGAAACAGTTCCACTTTCACACCCCCGGTGAGCATACACTTGACGGGCAGCATGCCCCGATGGAAATACACGTGGTACACCAGGCCGATAACGGCACACCGGCTGTGGTAGGCGTTTTATTTCAGGAAGGAACCACCCCGAACCCCAACTTTGAAAAGATTATCGCCAACCTGCCCAGTGCCAAGGGCGAAAGCAAACACATTACCGATGTGAACTGAAATTCGGGTATGCGCTCAATTCGATCCTGGGTTTCTGTACCCGATGGCTAACCACAAACTGACGATTTTGGCCACGATGCAACTGGTGCGAAACCGGAACGTGCCCATGCTTATGGAAACCTATCGGGAGGTGACGCAGAAAATTGAAACAGCCCTGCTGCCATTATGGGCCGAATTTATTGGCCTGGCACATAACCAGCTGCTGGCCTTGCGCTACTTTGAGATGATTCGGAACATGTTCTTTTCCCGCATCACCGACAACACGCTTCACAATGATTTCCTGGTTATGCTGGCACCCGAAGCAAAGGGACTTGTGCTGGACCTAAACCGGACCTAACCACTTTTTTACGGGCAGTACGTCAGCTTTTGCAAATTAGACGTAGCCGTTCACTCCTGCGCAATTCGTTTCTGATTAAGTTTGCGATATTCGTAACTCAAAACCCTATCAATCAATCCATGAAAGCATTACTACGTTTGGTACTTCTCGGTGTCATAACCTTGGGAATCGCTTCGTGCAATCCTCCTACAGCAGAATTAGCCACAGCCGTTCCCGGTCAGTTGGATCGTACGGTTCTGCCAATCAAAGAACCCACGTATCCCGTCATTACCGAACTGGATGCACGAAATGCAAAAGCGCCCGCCCGGTTTGAGGCAAAAAAGCCTGATCAGGCGCCTAATGTGGTGATTGTGTTGGTCGATGACATCGGATTCGGTCATTCGAGTGCCTTTGGTGGTCCCATTCAAATGCCCACGCTGGAGAAACTGGCCGCTAACGGATTGAAGTATAACCGGTTTCATACTACGGCCTTGTGCTCACCTACCCGCACGGCTCTGCTAACGGGCTACAATCATCATTCGAACAATGCCGGTGCCATCATGGAAGTAGGTACTGCGTTTCCGGGTAATACCGGCATCCGTCCTCAATCCATAACTCCTGCCGCTCAAGTGTTGCGCATGAACGGGTATAGCACGGCTGCCTTTGGAAAGTACCATGAGACGCCCCCCTGGGAAGCATCTGTTTCGGGGCCGTACGACCGCTGGCCTACCGGCTCTGGGTTCGATAAGTTTTACGGATTCATTGGTGGCGAAACAAACCAATGGCACCCCATGGTGTATGACGGCAACACGCGCGTCTACCCAAATGTGGAGGACCCCAACTATCACTTTACCACCGACATGACGGACCGTGCTATTGCCTGGATGAACACATAACAATCCTTGACCCCTGAAAAGCCCTTTTACCTGTATTTTGCCACCGGTGCCACTCATGCTCCGCACCATTCGCCCAAAAGCTATATCGAAAAATACAAGGGCAAGTTTGCGCAGGGCTGGGATAAAGTGCGCGAAGAAACACTGGCTCGCCAAAAGAAACTTGGCGTGGTGCCTGAAAATACCGTGCTGGCACCCAAACCCGAAGCCATCAAAAACTGGGACGACCTGACAGCCGATGAGAAACGCCTCTTTGAGCGTCAAATGGAGGTATTTGCCGGATTTGCCGAACACACCGATTATGAAATCGGTCGCCTCGTGGCTGCTTTGGAAGAACGTGGTGAACTGGAGAATACCATTTTTCTGTACATCGTGGGCGACAATGGATCTAGTGCAGAGGGAGGCATGATCGGTATGTTTAACGAAAACACCTATTTCAACGGTGTCCAGGAAACGCTCGACATGCAGCTTGATAAAATTGACAAGCTGGGTACGGAAGAAACCTATAACCATTTTGCCGCTGGCTGGGCTGTGGCGGGCAACACGCCTTTTACCTGGACCAAACAGGTAGCCTCCAATTTTGGCGGTACCCGAAATGGTATGGTAATGCATTGGCCAAAAGGCATACAGGCAAAAAATGAAGTTCGTTCTCAGTTCCATCATGTTATCGATGTAGCACCCACGGTGTATGAATGCGTAGGCGTTCCCGCACCTCGTGTTGTAAATGGAATCGAGCAACGCCCCATCGAGGGCGTAAGTATGAAGTATTCGTTTGACAATGCCACTGCCGCTGATATCAGAAAAACACAGTACTTCGAAATGATTGGCAACCGGGCTATTTACCATGAAGGTTGGTTTGCCGGCACCATCCACAAAGCACCTTGGGAAGCTAAGCCCCGAAGGCCATTGACCGAAGATATCTGGGAACTGTACAACGTAAATGAAGACTTCAGCCAGGCGAAAAACGTAGCCGCTGAGAACCCGGGGAAACTTGAGGAGCTGAAAAAGAAATTCATGGATGAAGCCGTGAAGTACAACGTATTACCGATTGACGATCGTGGAATTGAACGACTCGATCCGGCTATTGCTGGTCGGCCTGACCTGATGAACGGAAAAACATCGCTTACTCTTTATGAAGGCGCAACCGGCATCCCCGAAAATGCGTTCATCAATATCAAAAACACCTCGCTTACCATAACCGCGCAAGTAGATGTTAAAGCCAATACAAATGGAGTAATTGTATGCCAGGGGGGCGACTTTGGTGGTTGGACATTTTATGTATTGGATGGCAAGCCGGCCTACTCCTACAATTGGGTAGGGCTTGAGACATTTACCGTTACATCCAACACAAAGCTTCTGCCCGGTAAACACACCCTTAGGTTTGATTTCGCCTATGAAGGTGGCCGCGGAGCTGGCGGCATAGCATCCATTTTTATCGATGATAAAAAAGTGGCGGAGGGAAAAATCGAAAAAACAAACGCCAACACGTTTGGTATCGATGAATCGGCTGACGTTGGAGTAGATGAAAATACACCCGTGTATCCACCCTATAAGGGCAAGGAGAAGTTCACCGGAAAGATTGAAAAGGTTGTGATCAGTACCCGATCTTAAAAGACATAAACCTTTGCCAATGAAAACGAAAAGATTAGTGCTTGTGTTCATTGCACTGGCAGCTTCGCTTGTTGCTTTTGCCCAGAACGAAAACCTGACCCTGGCTATTAGCGCAGCCGATGAGGCGAACAACGAAAAGCTCAAAGCGTACATCTGGAAACGCAAATCGGACGTCTCCGTGGATGGTCAGGTTAAGCTGACCACGATCACCGAGTTTAGTTTTGACGACCAGGGAAAACTGCAGGCCAAGCTCGTGGATGCTGAAAGCAGCGTGGAGCAAAAACGCGGTATCCGCGGAAAGATGCAGCAAAACGCAGTGGATGATAAAGCGGAATATGTTCAAAAAGCTCTGGAACTATCCGTGGCCTACACGTTTATGACCAAAGGCCAATTGATGGACTTTTTCTCCAAAGCCACCGTTACGGAAAGCGGTGAAACCCTTGAAGCCACGGCCGCAGACGTGTATGTCAAAGGTGACAAACTCACGCTGCTGATCGACAAAAAGACAAACCTGTACGTGAAAAAGACGTTTAGCAGCCTGCTCGGGAAAGACCCGGTGAGTGGTGAAATCAATTACGAGAAGTTCAGTTCCGGCATCAATCACGGAACCACCACCGTACTGGATATGCCTGCCCAGAAAATGAAAATCAACGCGGTGAATCAGGACTATACACAGCGAGTCAAGTAAAGTGGTCCGTCTTTTGAAGCGAGGGTTGGTGGGCTTCGCCCTGGTGGTAGCAACGGCCTCCCCCGCCCACTCACAGACCAATGAGCAGCTTTGGTTTGAGTATATGCTGAATTATCCGTTTGCCAACTCCTGGAATGTGGAGTTGGCTGGCACGTACAGCACGGCATTTACCTCACCCCGATGGCGGGCATTCGATGTACAAGTTACACCCGAGTACGCGTTGAGCCAAAACGTGGACCTGATGGGTGCCCTGTTGGTGAGCAATACCTTTCAAAACCAGTCGCTGGAAACACTCGAGATTCGCCCTATGGTGGGCGCCCGATTTCACTTCACTCCCAACAGGCGAATACTTACCCGTTTGCTGGTGCGTTTCGAGCAACGCAATTTTCAAAATCAGGAAACGGGAGAATGGAGCGAGAGTAATCGGAGCCGTTTGCGCGCTGAATTTTTGATTCCATTCAACAAGCCGACCATGTTTTCAGGGGATCATTTGTGGTACGGTATACTGGATGGCGAAGCTTTTATTGTCATGGACCAGGACGTGGAGGAGCGATTTGCCAATCGAGTGAGGATTCGCAACGGCATCGGGTATCGCATCAGCTATTCGTTCAGGGTTGAATTCGTGTACACCCTTCAAAAAAGTCGAAACACGCTGGAGGACTCCTTTTCTACCACCGACCACATATTCCGGGTTCGCGTCAAACACTTCCTGCGAAAGGTAAAACCCACGACCGCCTCGGGAGTCGGTAACTGAAGTCTCCTTTACTTTTTTCGTTTACGCGGGAACTTCTTGAAGATCTTAGCGGTGTAATCAGCAATCAAATCCTCGATATCGTCCGTAGGCTTAAACGTCTTATTCACCAGGCCGGACCAGACTATTTTACCGCTGGAGGCATCGTACATCATATATTTCAGCATTCCGTTTTCCTCCGTGCTAGCGGTAATTTTTCCTCCGGCCACCGGCCCCGCGGCCGACACATAGTAGCCGGGGCCACCCACGCCAACCCCTACGGAAAGTGTCGGGCTTTGAGAATAGCGCGTGATCTCCTCTACCGAAGTAAAGAACATGAAGATGGCCTGCGGGCGAAGCGTGTCCTGCCGAAAACCGAGCGCTTTCAACTCCGTGTCTGCGCGGTAGGTAATGAATCCACCAAAAATCTTGTCCTTCCGGTAACGATTGAGCACACTGTCGTCTGGAGCGAGCCAGGCATACGTGGTGAACCGATCAAAGTCCAGGCGGGTGTCGTAGTCTGTTTTCACGGATTGTGCAACCGTCTTGCCGGAGGTAAACAAAACCGCGAGCAGGAAAAAAATGCGCATCATTTCTATTTGTTTGGTAAACACGACTCCATTTTACAATTCTACTGCCGCCATTTTGGTGGCAAACCGCTGAGCCAGAATGGTACCCAACAGCGAGGTCACGACCATCAGAACCAGAATGCTGTTCAGTAAGGCACTGTCAATCAGGCGCTCCCCGGCAGCGTTCATGCTTTCATAGGCCACCAGCGCCACCGCCAGAGTTGAGGAAACCTACGGAATCGTGAGCGAACCGATCAGTTTTTTTGAAATTCCGTCAAACTTTAACAAGGTGCCCGCCCATTGGGCTGCCAGTATTTTCGTAACCACCAGCGTACCGGACACTCCCACGACCAATCCGAAGTGCTCGCGCACCGTTTGCAGTACCGTTTTGGGATCAATTAACACCCCTAATGAAATAAAGAAGGCTGGGATAAACAGCGTGTTGCCAAGTGTTTCCAGTTGCCCGCGGATGCCTTTGTTGGGCAATGTAGAGCTAACGGCCAGGCCGGCCAGAAATGCCCCCACAATCGAATCCATGTTAACCAGCTCTGCCCCCTGCGCAGCCACAATAACGACCAGCAACAAAAAGATCAACTGTTGAGCTGGGTCGTCCCCGAGTCGTTTAAACACATTATTGCCCAGCCAGCGAAAGGAGATGATCACCCCGGGGATGAACGCAACAATGAAAATTAATTGAATGAAAAACGCACTCCAGACAAATCCGGTGGTGTGAATGGGTAGACAGATGGCAAACATTACCAGTGAGGTAATATCCGTTATGGCCGTAGCGCCTACGGTAACGGCAACGGCCTCGCGTTTGGCCACCCCCGCGTTGATCATGATGGGATAGGCAATGACCGAGTGAGAGGAGAAAAGAATACCGATCATCAACGAAGTGAGAAATCCATAACCGAAAACAAAGCCAAGCACGATCCCCCCGATCAGGGGCAAGGAAAACAAAAAGCCAGCCAACAGCATCGACTTCCGGATGTTCCTCTTGAGATCCTCAATTTCAATGTCAAGGCCCGAGAAAAAAAGCAGCAGGAGTTTGCCGAGGATAGCGAAAATCATGAGCACCTCGCCATTCTCCCGAAACAGGTGAAGGCCACGCGGACCAAAGGCAACGCCTATCGCAATAAGAGCCAGCACTCCGGGCAGACGGAATCGTTGAAAAATCCTTGGTACCAGCAAAACGAGGCCAAATGCAAGCGCAAAGCGCACCAAGGGTGATAAACCATCAAAGGCCAGTTGGACGTCATCGATCATGGGCAGTACCGGGCTAGATCAAAACACATTTAAATATTTCACAAGTTTACCACCTTACTTCACCACCAGTGCCCGGTGATAACGCGATCCTATCCCAGCACTGTCGAAAAATAAACAAATTGCCTATGCCGATCAAAAGAATCGGACAGTTAACCCAGCCCGAAACATAGCTCAACTGCCATACACCAGTAAACGTAGACGGATGCGTTGATTTACCTCTTCGTGATAGAAATCATATTTTCTTAGACCTCAAGAAAGTTAACTTTGCTTAATAAAACTCTTAACCATGTTACGAAAGCTAAACTTTTTTCTCGTCATAGCCGCCCTGTGTGGTATGATATGGAGTTGCTATCCTGCTGGCCCCGACTACGCAGAGGATTTAGATGTCGTGTTCACTTCGTTTGACGAAGAATACGACTTTAAGAGCAAGTCAACCTACGCCCTGCCCGATAAGATTGTCACCGATGTTGAGATCGATAACGGTGACACCACGTATGTTTTCATGAAGGATGCTTTTGCTCAGCCCATCTTGCAAGCGATTGAGCGGAACATGACGGCCAACGGCTGGACGAAGATTACGCCCACGCCCGTTAATCGTCCGGACATTGTGGTGACTCCTGCCGCACTTTCATCAACCACGTACTTTTACAGCTACTGGTATGACTGGTGGTATGGATATGGCGGATGGTATGGCGGATATTGGGGCTGGTACTATCCCCCCTATTACACCGTTTCAAGCTATACAACGGGATCTCTCATCATCACGATGGCCGATCCAAAAGTAGAATCTCCGATCAGACGCTCGCCCGCCACCTGGGTTGCGGTCGCCAACGGTTTATATGTGGGCACCTATGATGTGAATCGCATTAACACAGCCATCGATCAGGCCTTTGCTCAGTCCCCTTACCTTAACACAAAATAACCGAGCCATGAAAAAGTTAATTATCCTCGCTTTCGCTCTGTTTATTCTGGCTCCCGTGTCCTGGGCACAGACTCAGACGGCCGTAACCTATTCGATGGGGTTTGGCACCGGTGACTTGGGCGATTTTGTAGAGAAGCCAAGTTTTCGGGGTATTGCGATCGACTATCGCAAGATGGTTCAACCCAATATCGGAGTAGGATTCACACTCGGATGGAATGTGTTTTATGAAGAAAAGTCATACGCTACTTACACGGTAGACAATTCTTCACTCAGTGGCAAACAATACCGGTATAGCAACCAGTTTCCCTTGCTGCTGGCCGGCAACTACTACCTCAAACCCGGGGAATCATTAAATCCGTATGTCGGCTTGGGGGTGGGCACCATGTATACCCTTCGAAACACGGATATGAACTTGTACACCCTGGAGCAGGATGCGTGGCATTTCAGTGTAACACCTGAAGTAGGTCTGCAATACTCCATCGATGACTCAACTGGTCTTTTGGTTGGCCTCAAATACGTCAATGGCTTTAAAGCCGGTGACTTTGATGCCGGGCAAAACTATTTGTCTCTAAATGTAGGTTTGGTTTTCCACAAATAGCCAGCGTCAGCAGCAAACAAGGGCAGCACGCCCTGTGAATTTTGACGATGTAGGGCATTGTGGGGATAGGTTTTCTAATGCAATGACTTTTTTCAACATCCGATAATGAAACAGGGTTTGCTGCTCTTTCTATTTCTGGCAACACTTAATCCGGTTTTTTGGACAGGTGCTTATATCGCTGCTGGGCGATAAATTGAATTCAGGGAAGGTTGAATTCGGGCTCGATGGCGGAGCAAATTTTTTCTCACTGGCTGGCGTACCCGACTCGGATACAGCCACTGGCTTTCACCTTGGATTCTACTTTGATATCAAAACGAAACATCAATGGCTATTTCACACCGGGGTGATTGTAAAATCACCCCTGGGTGCCCACGGCTTGCCAGTCTACCCGTTGGGCAATCCGGACCTTGACCAGGCTTTCCAGGGAGGAATCGTAAGCCGAAATCTCAGGTGCTCCAATGTTCCGGTTATGATCAAGTATCCGTTCAGGAACCATTTTTATGCCGAGGGGGGCATTATACTGGGCCTGCTTTACAAGGCCTTCGACAAATTCGAAAACGATATTAACACCTCAAACGACCTGTCCTATACCGTGAACATTAAAGATCAGTTTCACCCGCTGGATGTCGGCCTGACCGCGGGTTTGGGTTATCGGCTTCTCCGGGGCAACGGCATGAACCTGGGCATACGGTATTATTATGGTGTGGTGGATATCGTGGTGGACGATAACTCGCCCAACGTCTTCAACCGATCACTCTACCTGGCCGTAGGTATACCCATTGGCGCGGGCAAGGCGAGGCAGCGAGCGGAAGCGGACAATTGATGACACTTCAAAAAAATGAACTACACGTACATCGGAAAAAGTAACTCAACTGCGAAAAACAGACAGCAACATTAAATCTACACGCGAAATGAAAACCCCACGACACTTTATCTTTCTTGTTTTACTGAGCAGTGCAGCAAGCGCTCAGGTTTTTACCAACAAAGAAGTGGGCAAGAAAAATCAAGTCTTGATTGACAGCCTGAAAACAACCGATTACCCGTATTCACTTCCGATTTGGGGGGATAAGGCAACCAAGGCTGGCTACGCCCTGCCCTATTCCGCGGGTATCAGCGTTCAGTATTTCTGGCAAGAATCGGCCGTTCTTATTGACAACCTGAATGTAGGGTTCAACAATAACACGATGTATAATCTGGACGGTCTGGTACGCTTCGATGAGGCCAAAGCGGTAGCCAGTTCCGTAACGGTAAGGCCGGATGTCTGGGTGTTCCCTTTTCTCAACGTGTATGGCATACTCGGCAAAGCGCAAGCGTCAACTGCCGTAAACTTTGGCGTGTGGGTTCCGGATTCAACCGGGGTTGAAAAAGAGATATTAAATGCCGGCTCTACGGTTGACTTTAACACAACTGCCTTCGGCATTGGGGCAACGCCAACCATTGGTGTTGGCGGTGGATTTTTGGCACTCGATATGAACGTGGCCTGGGTTGATGTTCCCCAGTTGAGCAAGCCTGCGCGCACCTTTGTTTTCGGCCCCCGCTTCGGAAAAAATTTTAAGCTGAAGAAGCCCGAACAATCCGTTGCCGTATGGGTGGGTGGATTCCGCGTCTCCATCGCAAGCGAAACGAATGGGTCGCTGGCCCTGGCCGAAGTTCTTCCCGGAGGTGGTACTGAAATGGGTGGCCGAATTGATCAGGAAATTCAACGCGTGGGCGATGCCCAACAACAGGTGAATACCTGGTGGAGCAATTTAAGCCCTCTTGAACAACAAAACCCGGTGAACAAGGCGAAATTTGAGGCCGCCAATCAGGCGCTCGCCCGCGCTGGTGAATTTCTCTCAGCGGCTGATGCACCGGTTAATAGGGTGGCCACGTCAACGGTTCAACGCCATGGATAAAACCGTAAAGGATGCCTGGAATTTCATTATTGGCGGACAGTTTCAGTTGAACAAACACGTGCAGTTTCGTTGTGAGGTGGGCTTGCTGGGCTCCCGAACACAGGTGATTACGGGCATTCAATACCGGTTTGGATTATAAGCCAGGCAGCTCTTCCATTTGGAAACGCCCAATTGGATACCATGATGATGTTTGGTGGCAATGTGCTGGTCTCACGAAATTTCGTGACCACCTACGGAAATTGATCGCAACCATCTAATCTTTTTGGACACCGATTGCCCATACCGTTTACTAATGTATTGATCTTCAATTCATTTTCGATTCGTTTCAACTTGGTACGGTCATTGGAATAGGGGTTTCTGACCCATGTCTAAAACCCTCATCACCATGAGAAGTACCAAATCGTATGATCGCTGGATTGAAATCGGCTACCATCAACTGGCCAACACTGGCCCAGAAGGAATACATGTCGAGGAGTTATCACGACTGCTCGACCTGAACAAATCAGGTTTTTATTACTACTTCGGCACACGGGAGACCTACTTCGAGCATCTCGCCAATTTCCACATCAGGCAATCGGTGCTCCTGTTGGATCGGTTAAAGCAACGCCTGATACTGGCCAGCAGCTTCCGCCCATTGTTTGACGAATTCAAGTTGTTCTTACTGGTTCATCGTCAGATGCTCCTTTCTCACAGATTCCCCTGTTTTGCCACTGCGTTTGACAAAGTGAACCACATGGCTGAACCAATCCTGGCTGACATGTAGATCACCCGTGCCACCCTATCTCTCTCAACGAATGTGGTGGCGAAATTCATTGCGCTGGTGCGTGATGCCTATCTCAGCAACTCAACCGGGCAAAGCCTGACCTGGGCATCCCTTGACGAGGCCATTGTCAATGCCGAAGACTTGATACGTCAACTCCAGTTAGAGCACACACAGGAAATCAGCATTCGCAGGTTCGTCTGATGGGAGTAGCTGGAATCAATCTCGGAATTTACCAACCACCACCAAGCGCTTTGTATAGGCGCACAGTTGAGATGAGTTGACTCTGTAACGCAATGGATTTCTCAAACTGTGAATTGTAGAGCTCGCGCTCGGCATCCAACACCTGCAGGAACGAGGTATACCCATTGTCGTAGAGTGCTTTGGAAAGCATCAGCGACTTTTCCGTTGCCGTTACCTGGGTTTGTCGGGCAGCAAACTCATTGCGGTAGGTACGAATCTCAGCCAGTGAGTTCTCCACTTCTGCAAATGCGCTTAGCACCGTGCGTTCGTAGGCAAACCCCACTTGCTGCAGCCGGGCGCGTTCGCCCTCTACCCTACGTTTATTTTGGTTAAAGCGAAAAATAGGGCCAGCCAACTGGCCGGTGACAGAACCCACAAAAGCATCACTCGAAAAAAGGTTCGATACCTCGGGACTGGCCACACCTAAAAACCCGGTAAGGCTCAGGGAAGGGAAACGAATAGCCACGGCTACACCGACTCGCTCAGTCTGGGCTACCAATTGCTGTTCAGCCGACCGGATGTCAGGCCTCCGTTCCAGCAATTCCGAAGGCAAGCCGCTGGGAATATCAACCGGCAGGTTCTGCACGTCATTCTCCAACCCGCGGGTAATCGGGGCATAGGTGCGCCCGAGTAAAACGTTGATTGCGTTTTCGGTAATGATGATTGCACGCTCCAGGCTATGCAACTGCGACTCGGCTGCTGCTGCAATTTGTTCGGCCTGCAACTTATCCAACTCCGACACTTGACCCTTTTCAAAGCGCAGCACAATAATGCGCAGGTATTCCTTCCGGGTTTCATACGTACGCTGCGTAATGGCCAGCCGTTCATCCAGGCCCCGTAGCTGGAAATACAACTCCGCCACCTGAGCGACTAAACTGATGTAAACCGACTTACGTGTTTCGTCTGTAGAGACCAGTTCTGCATAAGCCGCCCGGTTCGCATGACGCAGACGTCCCCAGATATCAATTTCCCAAGAGACGTTTCCCAGTAGTGAAACAGAATTACCGGGAAATCCTACACCAGCCTGAGAAGCAGACGAGCGAAACTCCGAGGCGCGGCCTTGGGCGCGGTAGTCGAGGAAGGGAAACAAGTTAGCCTGATTAAATCCAAGAATCGCTTTGGCTTCGTCAACCCGGGCGATGGCAATCTTTAAATCGTAGTTAGCCTCGATTGCCCCGCGAATCAAACGCTGCAGGGTGGTGTCCTGGTAAACGTCCCACCACTTCAGATTCGTGATCGAATCGGAAGAGGTTGGTGCCTGAACATATTTTTCAGGTTGTAGCGTGGTCGGGCGCGAATACTTCGGCCCCACCATACAACTGGCGACCATCATGAGTACTCCAATTCCTAACAGAACGCTCTTCATATCAATGTGCCGATTGGGTGGACGTTTCGGAAGCCGGCTTCTTTTTGCTGCCGATACTCTCAATAAAAACAAAAAGGGCGGGCACGACAATAACGCCTACTATGGTGGCGATGAGTGTCCCCATGAATACAGCCATACCCATTACTTTACGGGCCTCAGCTCCTGCACCTTCAGCGGTAAGCAAGGGCACCACGCCCAACATGAAAGCAAATGAGGTCATCAAGATGGGGCGAAGGCGAAGTTTAGCTGCCTCCAGTGCAGCCTCATACAGGGGCTTGCCCTGCTCGTATAACATTTTGGCGAACTCCACGATCAGGATTGCATTTTTCGCAGTGAGGCCGATTAGCATGACCAAACCAATTTGTGCAAACACGTTATTGACATAACTGGTGCTCCACAATCCACCCAACCAGAGTCCGAAGAAAGCACCCATTAACGCAGCAGGCACGCCCAGCAATACACTGAAGGGCAGTTTCCAGCTTTCGTATTGGGCAGCCAGAATCAGAAATACAAAAACGATTGCCATCAAAAACATAGTGCCCCCCGTGCCTTCAGCTGCCTTTTCCTGGTAACTCATATTGCTCCACGCATACCCGATCTCTTTGGGCATAGTTGCCGCTACCTCCTCGAGAGCTCGCAGCGCATCGGCTGAGCTATAACCATCCCTTGGCGCTCCTGAGATCTCGGCCGATCGGTACATATTGAATCGATTCGTATAGGACGGACCGGCAATGTCCTGGACATACACCAGCGTATTGAGCGGCACAATGTCACCCTTTCGGCTTCGCACATAATACCGACCAAGATCAAGCGGCTGCACACGGTCTTCGGCCTCCGCCTGCACATACACACGATACTGCCGACCAAATCGATTGAAGTCGTTAACGTAGGAACTGCCAAGGTAGGTGGAGATGGTGCTGGTCACTTCCGAGAGATCGATGCCCATCTTCTCAACCTTGTCATAATCAATTTCGATTCGCTTCTGAGGCACGTTGGCGCGATACAACGAAAAGATGCTTTCGATTTCCGGCCGCTTCTGAGCCGCAGCAACAAACTGCCGCGTTTGGGCATCCAAAAATTCCGGTGAGTTTCCAGAGCGGTCCTGCAACTGCAACGTGAAACCAGATGATGTACCCAATCCCTCAATCGGGGGCGGGCCAAAGGCTATTGCCGTGGCTTCCGTAATGGTGCTTCGAAAGGCCAGGTTGGTCTCCATTATTAATTGCTTTGCAGTCTTGGTTCGTTCTTCCCATGGTTTAAGTGAAACGAACACAAACGCATTGTTGGTCGAAAATGACTGGGTAAGTAAACTGTAACCCAGCACCATCGTGCTGTACTCAATACCTTCGACCTTATTGAGGATGGCTTCCACTTTCTTGGCCACCTCGTCCGACCGCTCCAGAGAAGATGCATCGGGCAATTGAACGTTGATGAGATAATACCCCTCATCCTCTTCCGGCACGAATCCGCCCGGCACCGCTCGGCCCAGTAAACCGGAGAACACCAAAACAATCACCATAATAAGTACTGAACGAATTGACTTCCGTGCCACGATACCCGCAACCCCCGTGTAGCCCAATGTAAATTTGTCGAACACGCGATTGAACCCGTTGAAGAACCGCTGAAGCAAGCCTTTGGATTCTTTTTTCGGTCTCAGAATAATAGCACTCAGTGCGGGGCTCAACGTGAGTGCGTTGAAGGCCGAAAACAAAACCGAGATCGCGATGGTAATGGCAAATTGCTGATACAGCCTGCCGGTGATACCACCCGCAAACGCGACTGGCACAAACACGGCAGCCAGAATCAATGCAATGGCCACCACGGGCCCACCCACCTCTTTCATAGCCTTCTGGGTTGCTTCGCGCGGATTCATACCATGCTCGATGTTGTGAATCACAGCCTCCACCACCACGATGGCATCGTCCACGACCAATCCAATCGCCAGAACCAATCCGAGCAGGGACAACACGTTCACCGAAAAGCCAAGCAAAGGGAAGATGATGAACGTGCCGATGAGACTTACGGGTACGGTTAACAGCGGAATAAGGGTAGCCCGCCAATCTTGAAGGAAAAGGAAGACCACCAGAATCACCAGTACTACTGCTTCAAAAAGCGTGTGTACAATTTCTTCGATACCAACCGAAACCGCTCGCGTGGTGTTCAGTGAAATGTCGTGCTTCAAATCATCAGGAAACCGACCTGCCAGTTCGTTCATGGTTTGCTCCACGCGGGCCGCCACTTCCAATGCATTTGAGCCCGGCATCTGATAGATTACGATGGTGGCGGCCGCTTTTCCATTCAAGCGGCTGGCTGAATTGTAGTTTTCCAGACCTAACTCAATTCGGGCTATGTCTTTAAGCCGCACAATGGCGCCTTCGTTATCGGCTTTGATGATGATGTTTCCAAATTCTTCCTCCGAAATCAATCGCTCCTGCAAGGTTACCGTGTAGGTGTATTCCACGCCTGCGGGTGACGGTGGCGCACCAAATTTTCCACCCGGTGCAATGGCATTCTGCTTTCGTACAGCATTGGCTACGTCATTTACCGTGAGGCCAAGCTTGGTTAGTTGTTCGGGCTTCAGCCACACCCGCATGGCATAGTCGGCACCACCAAACAATGCGATATCGCCCACGCCCTGCAGGCGCTTGAGTTGGTCGACAATATTGATGTTGGCGTAGTTATTAAGAAAAGCACCATCATACGTACCATTGGGGGAAGAAAGTCCTACCAGCATAACTGGAAAAACCAACGATTTTTTCGTGGTGACACCCATGGCCTTCACCTCTGAAGGCATTCGCGCATTGGCCTGCGACACCCGGTTTTGCGTAAGCATGTTCGCATTGTCCAGATCGGTACCAACTTCGAATGATACCGCGAGGGTCATGGAGCCGTCTGCCGCGTTTGTCGACTTCATGTACAACATCCGTTCCACACCGTTAACCTGCTGCTCAATAGGTGTGGCCACCGCCTGCTCCACATTCACAGCATTCGCTCCGTTGAATGAAGTCGTGATCTGGATCATCGGAGGGGTGATGTCAGGATACTTCGAAATGGGAATGCCCCGAAGGGTGATCAGTCCCATAATGATCATCAGGATTGAAATAACCATGGCCACGATGGGCCTGCGGATAAAAAATTCACTCATAAATTCGGCCGTGTTGGCAGTTTACTGGGGTTGCTGACTTTTTTCCGGCCATGCCATTTCCACAACTTCAATTTTTGAGTTCGGGGTTATAGCAGCCGTGCCGATGACCGCCACGCGTTCCCCTGGCTCCAGCCCTTTGGTGATGATCCAGGCATCATTGATTTTGGCACCCACCTCCACCACCCGAGCCTTGAGCGTGCTGGAATCGGTAACGGTAAACACCTGCGACAAAGTTTGCAACTGCATTACAGCTCGCTGCGGTACAAGAACGGCTTTAGGAAAAGTGCTCACCAACACGCGTGCCTTTACATACAGGCCAGGCCTCAACAATCCGGTCGGGTTGGGAAATGAGGCCTCAATGGTCAAAGTCCCGGTGGAGGGGTCAATTTCCCGGTCAGCAAAGTTCACTTCGCCCTGTTCCGGATAAATGGAACCATCAGCCAAAACGAGTTTAACATACCGTAAGTTTTGCCGCTCCGACTGACTGAGTTTCGAGATCCGAAGGTATTCGCGTTCACTAATCTGAAAACGAACACGCACGGCTCCAATGCTGGAGATCGTAGTGAGGATTGAATTTGACCCTGCGCGACTGGTATAATCTCCCACGCGCACATTCGAAATACCTACGATGCCGTTGAACGGTGCGTAGACTCGCGTATAACCCAATTCAATTTTTGCGTTCTGAAGCGAAGCCTCGGCCGCCCGCACGTGTGCCTTCGCGGCCTCAAACGAAGCCGTGGCATTGTCAAGGTCTTTCTTGCTTAAGGCGTTCATCTCAGCCAAAGGTTTCACGCGGCTGAGTTCGTTTTGTGCTCGCACAAGTTCAGTTTGGGCACTAGTGAGCGCACTTGCCTCCCGGTCTACCCGCGTCTGGTATTGAACATCGTCAATCACATACAGTAGATCCCCCTTTTTCACCATCGACCCTTCTTTAAAATTTACCGAGGTAACCCACCCTTCGGACCGCGAACGAATGTCAACATCGGACTGGCCGTAAACCTGCGCAACGAAGTCTTCGTACAAGGGAACGTCCTCCTGCACGGCTTTGATTACATTGACCTTAGCTGGCGGCAATACCGGTACTTCTGTTTTTTTGCAACTGGTTAAGCAACTGCTCGCCACTAAAACCATTACAACGTGTACCTTGCTGTCGCAGAAAAATATTTTCATGAGCTCCAAAAATTATTCGTGAGTAGTTTGTTTACGATGCACCAATGACCTATATGAGCATTGAGTCAAATATAAGTAAAATCGGTCTTCAGCCATTCCGGATTTTTTTAGGGTTTCGCCAGTTGTTTGATTTCATCTTCCATTTCAATAGCCCGGTCCAAATAGACCTTATCCAAATCAACCTTAGTGACGAATGCCGAATAAGCCATCATTGCAGCCAGCCGCGTCAAATCCGATGCCCAGGCAGGTATGTATTGGGGAGGAGCCAACCACCCGCTCTCAAATAGTGGATTCAGGCGCAAGGCATCCGCCATCGTTAACCGGCCTGCAAAAAGGTTGCGAACCAGGTCCGGTCGATTGTCACGTATCGCAATGCGCAAAAATGTGTGTACCTCCAGGAGCCCTTGCAAATACACCGCGTCCTTCGTAAACACGACACCTCCTTTTACCGCACCACCCCGGAAAATACGCTGTGCCGATTTCACCGATTCCTTATCGGACTGTCCGGCATCACGGAAAAACGTGAACAAGTCAATAAAATCCGCACCATCTAAGGCCATCGCGATCGCAATAACCCGAAGCGCAACCCTCCGCAAGCGAGCCAGATCAATCGAATTGGTCACCAACTCGGCTAACACGGCAATGCCCTCCTGAGTTCGGGTCGTGCGGGGTGCGCCAAGCCCAAGCGATCGAAGGTTCTTCTGCTTTCTGCCGTTGAGCTGCGTGGCCGTATGAACAAAAGCTTCGTGAGCGAGGAGTTGATCTTTGTCCAACTGAGAAAAAATAGCATTGCTTCGTACGCGTATTCGTTTTGCCCCGGCTAATGCTTTCGATGAGATGCGTTCATCAAGCAGCACCTCCACCGTGTCATCAAAAAAAAACTCATCCACCTTGCTCTTTAGCCAGCCGGCAAAATCAATAGCCGAAACATCCGGCTCGGGAAGTTGTATGTTTGGGTTTCCAACTAACTTATCCGTCACATCCAAAAAAAACCGGGCACCATCCACTCCGGTGAGCCCTTGAAGCTTATATATCGCATCAGGACGGCCATAAATTTTTACCGAGTAGCGCGTAAACCCAGGCGTACCCACGTGCATCAGCATGCGCCCTGCTTGCGCGTAGCTCCATGCCGTTTCACAAAGAAATTTTTCTGCCGGATTTTGCTGATCACACCGCAAGGCAATGGCGTCCAACGCATCAATGTTTGCCTGAATATCCGGAGGTTTGATGGTTACTTTTGGTAATCGGGCCCGGCCCTTTCGCCAACCGGCAAGAAACTTCTCTTCCACGCCCGGAGGCCAGCTCAAGGTGTTCAGCACTTTAATTTTTCGGGAAGCATCAACCAGCGCGGTATCCAGTTCCACTATCTTCTGTTGATTGTTCATCATTGCCGTGTGAATTTGCTGAACCCAGATTCGACTATACTCCTGCATCATCAACTCGTTCTCCCTTCTACCGGTGCCAAATCTAGATAAACTTTGAACCGGTCGGTATGACAAAAATCAGTTCGTCAGATTTGAAACTGCATCTTTCTCCTAATGCCACCGCTTGGCTTCATATCCAATACCGATCAACCTCCTTATTCCTCCGAGATCCTGATCAAACGCCTTTTTAATTTCAGCTACTACGGACTTATGCCGTGGTTTATTTTCTACTATACGCAAGGCAAGAACAAAATCGTACCCTGGCTCATTTCGTTGCTAACCTTGGTAACCTATGTCATGATGGCGACCGCTGGCGCAAGTGAAAAAATACCCCTCTGGATATGGCTTGCGCTATTCGTTTTTGGAGCAATCTTCGTCTATGGTTTGGTGACAAGCCTACGGTTACTGCGGCACGGGAAAGCAAAAGCAATCTGGCTGCTCATTGCCTTTTCCTTTTTTGGTCTTTTGCTGGTTTTAACGACACTGAACCAACTTACACCCGACTTTTTTCAGCGCCTTTTTGGTCTGCACTTTTTCTTTTCCATTCATCTACACGCCCTTCTCCTGGTTTTCGTGATGGGGTTCAGGATGGTTGTACAAATTAATGAAAGTTTTCGCCTTGAGCGCATCGTCAAGGCGAAAGATAAAAAATGGCAATCCCTCATGTATTTTGCTCCCCTGTTTGTGGTCGAATTGGATGCTGGCGGAAAGATTGCTTTCATCAACGACTTTGGTGTTAATCTTTTAGGCTATCAACATGCAAATGAACTGATCGGCACCAACTGGGGCGATCAGTTTGCTTCCGACAACAGGATGGAGTGCCGACAAGACATTGAGTCGCTGTTCAAAGGCCATACCACTTCGCTGGCCTTCACCAATACGATTAAGACCAAAACCGGTTCTGATTACATCCTGCATTGGGTGAATTACTTCAGCTCTGCGGCCGATCATTTACCCGGTAGTATCATTTGCGTTGGCTCCGATATTACACAAACCGTCACAGCCAACCAGGTAATCCACGACTTACAACTGGAATTGGAGAAAGAGAAGCTGACCCCTCCTGCCGAAAACGTAACGAACCTGGTCGATCGCATCATCGGGAAGAGTGAAGTTATCCGGTACACGATTGACAAGGCCATGCAAGTGGCCAAAACGGCTGCCCCAGTTCTGCTGGAAGGCGAGACCGGTGTTGGGAAAGAACTGATAGCTGATTTGATTCACGAGCAAAGTTCGCGCAGCACCGGGCCCCTCGTTAAGGTCAACTGTAGTGCCTTACCGAAGGAATTAGTGGAGAGCGAATTGTTTGGCCATGAAAAAGGTGCTTTCACGTCTGCGTTCCAGGCCCGAAAAGGCAGATTTGAGTTAGCGGAGGGCGGCACCATTTTTCTGGACGAAGTGGGCGAACTACCCATTGACATGCAGCCAAAACTTTTGCGGGTGCTTCAAAGCGGGGAGTTTGAACGGGTGGGTGGTCAAAAAACCCTGAAAGTTGATGTGCGCATCATTGCGGCAACCAATCGCGAATTGGCGCAGGAAGTCACAAAAGGCCATTTTCGCGATGATCTGTTTTACCGGTTAAATGTTTTTCCAATCACCATTCCCCCGTTGCGGAAGCGCAAAGATGACCTGCCCTTGCTCATCAATCATTTCATTCATCAGGAGGCCAAAAAATACAGGAAGGAAATTGACCAGATCTCCAGGGCCGATCTGCAACGCCTGACGGAGTACCCCTGGCCCGGTAATATTCGTGAGTTGAAGAATGTGATTGAACGTTCGGTGATTGCCAGTGAAGGAAACACGTTGCGCCTGGATTGGTTTTTTGATGAGCACGATGAAGCCGCGTTGCCACCCAGCAGTCTGGAAGATGTGGATCGGCAGCACATTCTCAAGGTTCTGGAGTCTTGCCACTGGAAAATAAATGGCGAATATGGGGCCGCTGAGAAGTTAAACATGCACCCCAATACGCTGCGCTCCCGAATGAAGAGACTGAACATTAAGCGCCCCGTACACGACCTGTTCTAGGCGGGGCCTCCGCTGCCCTTGGCAAACGGTGCCGTTCATCTCCCAAAGCCAACACCCGCCAATCACACACCGGCACACCAGCTCTTGGTTTAACTGACGAAATATCGTGATGGTACCGAAACAACATTTTCGAGTTACCCACCACCACCATTCTACTGCTGATACGGTGAAGATCAACGTTCTATCAATCAATTCATTAGAAATAGTTTCCGGATTAAGGTGAATTGGTACACTCCTTGGGTAGCGAAGTGAGAGAGGGAATACTGATACGCTACCACCTATGGATGAAAAACACACGCTCTTCCTGAAGGTATCCGGAGAAATCAGCCCCGGAAAGCACCGTGAATTTGAACAAACAATAAGGTTCATTTTCAACAACCTTCCGTCTGTCTGCATTAGCCGGAACCTGGCTCTTGATGTTTATCAAAAAAACCTGTACCACATGTTTTCCATGTGGGGATCGGAAGAAGGCCTGCATGCCTTTACGGCCAGCCATGAATTTCATTTACTCAAAGGTGCTTTTATGGCACTGGGCGAATATCGGGAGGCGGCCACCGGAAAACTCGTAGACACCCAGCTATTTGACATGTCGGACCCCGGCACGTAATTATTAAACCGCCCCGCTATGATCTTTATTGAACTTACCATCCTGCTTGTCTGCATCTTTCTTGGCGCCCGCATGTCGGGTATCGGCTTGGGTATTATGGGTATGATCGGGTTACTCATTCTCATGTTTGGGTTTGGATTACAACCCGCTGATCCTCCGCTGGAGGTGATGCTGATCATCTTGAGTGTTGTAACGGCAGCAGCTGCACTGCAGGCAGCAGGCGGCATGGCTTATCTGGTTCAGGTGGCCGGAAAAATTTTACGCAAAAATCCGAAGCAGATCACACTTCTGGGGCCGCTGATCACGTATGCCTTTGTACTCTTTGCCGGCACCGCACATATCTCGTACTCCATCATGCCCATTATTGCCGAAGTGGCGATCAAAAACCGAATTCGACCCGAGCGAGCGATGAGCATGAGTGTGACGGCCGCGCACATGGCCATTACGGCAAGTCCGGTCTCAGCGGCAGCCGCTGCTCTGCTCACCGTGTTGGGGGCTCAGGGTGTGCAATTGGCCGACATTCTCTTGATCGCTATTCCATCGACTCTGATCGGGGTGATGATCGGGATATTGTTTGTATGGAAACGTGGAAAAGAGCTAAGCGAAGACCCTGAATTTCAGGAACGCCTGAAGGACCCGGCCTTTGCCGCCAACTTGGAAGGCATCGAAAAGAAAGAAGAATTTGTTTTGGCGCCCGGTGCCATCAAATCAGTCATCATTTTCGGATTGGCCGTAGTTGCGGTAGTGGTCCTGGGTTCCTCTCCACAGCTATTGCCGGAGTTTGGAAACAAACCGGGTTTTACCCCGGGCTTTGCCGTGAATGAAGCCGGCCATGTGCTGATGCCTTCCATGATTATGATGATCATGCTGGCCGCTACCGGGTTGATTGTGCTGTTGGCCAACACCACGGCTGCGAACGTAACAAAAGCCAGTTTGTTTGTATCGGCCGGCCAGGCCACCATAGCCGTGTTTGGCGTGATGTGGATGAGCAGCACCTTTATGAACAACAATTTTGAAGTCATTCAAAAAACATTGGGTGATCTCGTAGCCACCTACCCGTGGTCGTTTGCCATCGCGCTCTTTCTGCTCAGTATGTTGTTGTACAGCCAGGCCTCCACCGCCAAAGCCCTGATGCCTCTAGGTTTGTCGCTGGGTATACCTCCAGCATACCTGGTAGGGATTTTTCCAGCGTGCAACGGACACTTCTTTATTCCCGGATACCCCACGTTACTTACGGCTATTCAGTTCGACCGAACGGGCACCACCCGCATCGGCAAATATGTATTGAATCATAGTTTTATGCTTCCCGGTCTGGTCACCACCGCAACTTCGGTGTTGGCCGGTTTACTTCTGCAATCGATCCTCTTGTAAACACATGCGATAAACCAATTTATAAAACCAAACAACAACCATTATGAAAAAGCTTCTGTCCATTCTGTTACTGTTGTCCTGGGGGCTCCAGATGCAGTCCCAGGCACAAGGTCAAGGTCAAGCTCAAAGTAAACTGCCCCGGGTTATCATTCTGGCCACGGGCGGCACAATCGCTGGCGCGGGTGCTTCGGCCGACCGGGCCGGATATACAGCGGGAAAAATTCCGATTGACGATCTGATCGGTACTATTCCTTCGGTAAAGAAAATTGCCAATATCAGCGGAGAGCAGATTGCATCTGTCGGTAGTCAGGATATGACGATTGAGATATGGAAAAAACTGGCTATGCGCACCAATGAAATTTTTGCCAAGAATGAAGCCGATGCGATCGTAGTAACCCACGGCACTGACACGCAGGAAGAGACAGCGTATTTTCTGGATCTAGTGGTTCCGTCCGACAAACCCGTAGTACTCACGGGGTCTATGCGGCCGGCCACGGCAATCAGCGCAGACGGTCCGAAAAATCTGTATGACGCCATCACGGTTGCCATCAATCCTCAAACCAAGGGCCGTGGGGTGCTGGTAAGTTTTAACGAAGGTATCTTCGATGGCCGCGAAGTCATGAAGATGAGCACCACTAAAACCAATGCCTTTGACTCCCCCAATACCGGAGCCATCGGACAGGCGTATGACGGTCGCGTGGAATACTATTCATCCGCAGTGCGCGAAGTGAATCCGCCCAAACCCATTGTATTGACTGCCGATACCAAGTTGCCGCGAGTTGACATCGTGTACATGTATGCCGATGCCCCGGCTGATCAAATCGACTTTTTGATTAGCAAGAAGGTTGACGGCATCGTGATTGCCGGAGTAGGAAATGGCAATTTCAACAAGGCCTACCTGGAAGCCGTGAAACGTGCGGTAAAGGCGGGTATCGTGGTTTGCCGTGCCAGCCGTGCACCCTCAGGCCGGGTTGTGCTCTACGATGAAATCAATGATGACGAACTGGGAACCATTGTCTCGGATGACCTCACGCCTCAGAAAGCCCGAATCTTGCTGATGTTGGCCCTCACCCGGACGAAAGACCGGAAACAACTTCAGGAGATTTTCTTCACGTATTAGCAAATCGTTGATAGTTGTTGGTTGGTAGTTGTTCGACCATACAATCAATCACCAACTAACAACTAACAACTAACAACCATACCGAATTAATAAGTTGATATGAAAAAAGTAAGAGTTAGCATGGCAATAGCACTACTGGTAATGCTATGCATTCATTCTACAGAGGCGCAAAAGAAAAAACCGGCTGAACAGACACCACAGTTCCGCGTGGAGAAAGATCTGCTGGGCGAAAAACAAATTCCTTTTGAAGCTTACTATGGGGTCCAAACGCTTCGCGCGTTGGAGAACTTCCCCATTAGCGGAGTAAAAACAAATTTCTACCCGGACTACGTTAAGGCCTACGCCATCGTTAAACTGGCGGCTGCCCGTGCCAATACGGAGGTAGGAAGAATGAAACCGGAAAAACTGGCCGCTATCGAAAAAGCCTGCCAGGCCGTAATCGATGGGAAATACCACGACCAGTTCTTAACCGATTTGTATCAGGGTGGTGCCGGCACCTCGGCCAATATGAACGCCAATGAAGTGCTGGCTAACATCGCGCTGGAGATGAGTGGTCATAAAAAAGGTGAATACCAGTTTATTGAACCGCATGATGATCTGAATATGGGTCAATCCACTAACGATGTGTATCCGACCGCCATCCACATTGCGTTGTTGTTGCACAATGATAAAATGGTGAAGGAAGCTGAACTGCTCGCTCAGGTTTTTCATAAAAAAGGTGATGAATTCAAGAATTTGGTGAAAATGGGGCGCACCGAAGGACAGGATGCGGTGCCGATGACACTGGGCCAGGAGTTTCACGCCTTTGGTTCACAAATCGATGCCGCTATTGAGGCGCTCCGCAAGTCCGAAGCGTATCTGTACGAAGTGAACATGGGTGCCACCGCTATCGGCACGGGTTTGACGGCAAGCCCGGGGTATGCAGAGAAATGCGTGGCTCATCTTGCCAAACTCACGGGTAAACCAATCGTTGGACCGAAAGACCTGATCGCGGCCACCAGCAGTATGCAGGGGTTCGTCATGTTTTCGTCCGCGTACAAAAATCTGGCGGTTACCTTGTCTAAGATCAGCAGCGACTTGATATTCCTGGCCTCCGGCCCGCGCAACGGCATTTTTGAAATCAATTTACCCGCCCTGCAGCCCGGCTCCTCGATTATGCCCGGTAAAGTTAATCCCGTAATGCCCGAAGTCATGAACCAGGTATGCTATAAGGTGATGGGAAATGATGCCACGGTTACGATTGCTTCAAGGGACGGCCTACTCCAGTTGAATGCCTATGAACCCGTGGTGGCGACAGCCATTATGGAGTCGCAAGCCCTCCTCTTTAAAGTGATGCCCCTGTTCGGCAAAAACATTGCTGGCGTTACAGCCAATGAAGCCGTGCTGAAACGCTACATGGAAACCACAGTGGGGATTGTAACGGCTCTTAACCCTGTTCTCGGGTATGAAAAAACAACCGAACTGGCAAAAGAAGCTTTGCAAAGTGGAAAAGGAATTCTTGAGTTGATCCGGGAGAAAAAAATCCTGACCGAAGATCAGATCAAGAATCTGTTAGATCCGGTCACATTGACCGGGCAGAAAAACTAAAGATGTGCTGCTGCAAAAGACTACACGTATGAAATCAATCATAAATTCGAAATGGATCTTGGTGCTTCTCCTTTTACCATCCCTGGCATGGGCACAAAAACAGGAGCGGCAAATAGGCGATACCACCTATTACAAAACCCTGATTCCGGAAACGAAGCAAGGGTTACTGAAAAACATGAGCATGATTGCCAACATGAACTTTGCCTTTCGCAATGAATTCGTGGATGGCGAGTATAGCCAGTCGCGTTTCAGAAATGAGCAGTTCCGCCTGGAGTTTCGCGGAAACGTGACCGATAAAGTATTCTTCCGGTTTCGCGATCGCTATACACGGGCGCAAACTTCCGAGTCGATAGATAACCTCAGCCGATCGGTAGACATGGCCTATATCCGTGTGAATGTATCTGACAAGTGGAGCGTTTCGGCCGGTAAGATGTGTGCGGACTGGGGTGCCTGGGAATTTGACTGGAATCCGATTGATATTTATGAATACTCGGATATTGTCGAGTATGCTGACAACTTTCTTACCGGGGTCGGCTTTACCTTCACCCCCAGCACGAAAAATCAGTGGACGTTCCAGGTATTGGATTCCCGAACGAAATCATTCGATGAATTGTACGGTGCCACTCAACCCAATTTTACCGAATCCAAAGCGCCATTGGCTTTTGTAGCGAACTGGCGCGGCCGGTTATTGGATGGAAAAATAAACACCATCTGGTCTTACTCCTTGTTTAATGAAGCACAGGATGCCAATGGTAATGCTGCCAACATGAACTACATCGCCTTAGGTAACGAGTTTAATTTCGGCAAATTCAGATTCATCTATGATTTCAAGTTGAGTGATGAAGAGCTGGATAGAACGAGTATTGTGAGTGAAACCATAAAGGCCAGTGGTCTCTACGATTATTCGGTGGCCAATACCTTGTATGTCGGCCACTGGATTAACCTTCGGTACAAGGTAAGTGATAAAGTTCATCTTACCATGGTAGCCATGCTGGACGTGGCCAACTGGAAAAATAGCTTTAACGATCCGGCCAATACAACGGGTGAAGAACACATTCGCAATGCCTGGGGATTTATTCCGGCTGTCGAGTATTATCCCTGGAGTGATCTGAATATCAAGTTTTTTGCGAACTGGGTAGGCAGAAGCTATGATTACTCGGATTACGCCAAATCCCGCTTTGGTGCCGTGGATTATACTACCGGACGGTTTACGGTTGGATTCATTTCACCAATGGGCATCTTCTAACGGGGCGCTTGACTCGGCAAAGCGGATAGCAAACAGGGTTACCTGTTTGCTATCCGATGGCCTAAACCTCCGGTCCCGGGCTGCTGGGAACTGAAATTTATTCGCATCGTTTTCACTCCCCCGAGGAGAACAACCCCGTTTTTAACGGAAGTGAATTTTTTGCCAGCTACCTGATTACCGGAGAGTCAAGTCCCTACTATGCGGCCACGGCCATTTATGGCTTTGTGCCTGTGGGGGTATTGGATCGATTCAACCTGAAAGGAACTACCTGTTTTTTTCAGGCGCGAATTCAAGTTTCTTTGCTCTGAATCTGTATTTAAATGCTGCCTAAACCCGTAGGTGAACAACCGTTCAAATCCGCAAGGCTACTTCCAAAGCCCAAAAGCAACCGGCATAGGTCGGATGGTGAATATTCAATAGTTGAAAGATGTTTCGATCAATAGTCAAACGAGTTGCCGCCATCTTTTTCCTGCGCGTGACTGTTATTTTCCCGTGTTGGGCGCAGCGCGATGAGCAACTCTGGCTTGAGTTTCAGCTATCCTATCCTTTCGGAGGGCGTTATCTGCTGGAGAATACCACTTCGTATTCAACGCTGTTGAACCCTGACAACAAGTGGCGAAGCCTGGCCATCAGCCCCACGTTCGAAATGTCGTTGGTCAGATGGCTGGACCTGGTGAGCGAATTAGGCTTTGCCTACACCAACCAGACCGAGGATGCCAGTACCATCGAAATCGCTCCCATGGTGGGAGGACGCTTTTTTATTACCCAGGGAAAAAAACTGGATACGCGAATCGTGCTGAGATATCAACCCCGAAGCTTGAAGAACCTAGAGACCGGTGACCGGACATCCAGTAATCGCTCCCGGTTTCGGATAGAAATGTTCTACAGCATTAACGGGCCCAATCTGTTTACCGATAAACTCTGGTACCTGTTTGCCGACTATGAGGAGTTCACCGTATTTGATCAGCAAGTAGAAGAGCGCTTTGCCAACCGAAGGCGAGCCCGCCTTGGGGTGGGTTACCGGTTCACCTATAAACACCGTGTTGATTTAGGTTACACCCTCCAAAATGCGAGAAACGAAATTGACGGCACGTTTACCGGAGCCGACAATGTGATCCAGATCAAGTATAAAATGTTCCTGAACCCTGCCAAAACTGTTGCATCATCGCCAGACTAAACCTCAAAGCATGATCCCGATTTTCAACACTTCATTGCCCCGTACCTCCTCTTGTTTGTTCCGGTATGCCCAAACAACTGCCGCCTTTCAAATCAAGTTCTCCATCATATCCAGTTTATGCGTACTCGCATGGCTCTTGGCTTGCTGCGGGAAAAAGATTGCTTCCCCGGCCCCCGAGCAAATCGCGCTTGACTCCACCCTGGCTTTCCCGGTTTCAGAACTACATGTTCCCATCTACTACCCCGTGAAGGAACTGGAAAATATGATCAATGAAAAACTGCAGGCCAAAATCATTGAGGCCCATTTGGCTATTTCGAATAACAACGATAGTCTTCACCTGAACATCTCCCGATTTCAGCCGGTTAGGTTGAAATATGACGGTGACCGGGGTATTACCTACAAAATTCCAGTCAAAATTGAGGGGTTTGTCAATAGTAAAGTCGCAGGTATACGCGTGCGGAATAAGAAAGCTGTTCGGGCAAAACTCATTATCACCATGTTTTCCAACCTTTACCTTAAGGATGACTGGAACCTGGCACCTCAAACGGAATTGCGAAAAATTGAATGGGTGGAGGAGCCCAAGTTGAATGTAGCTGGAATCAAGATCAACTTACGAGGCGCCATTGAGAAGGCTTTGAATAACAATAAAGATAAGCTTGTGGCTAAGCTTGATGAGTCGGCAGGAGAAATCACCAAGATTCGTCAGTCGATTGAAAAACTCTGGGGCGATATTCAAAAACCCATTCGGATCAACCGGAAGGCCGTGCCCGTATGGCTACAAATGGACGCCACCGATATTGACGGCAGACTATCTTCCCGGTCGGAAGACACCCTGATGATTGAAGCGCGACTGAATGCGCGGCTGCACACGGTGCTTGATTCCGCAGCTTCACTGACCAAGCCCCGTGCACTGCCCAACCTCAAACGGCAGGTGGAACACGGCCAAAACCTGCATGCTTACGCATTGGTGACCCTACCATTCGAGCTACTAAACTCTGTCATTAATCAGGCGGTTGATACACTTTCGTTTGATTTTGGCAGCAGGCGTGTTCGAATAGAAGCCTGTGACCTATATGGCACTCCGAACGGATTGGCTATCGGCATTGAGCTTCGCGGAGACCTGAAGGCCAATGTATTCCTAAAAGGAACCATTGGATTTGATTCACTGGAGAAGAAGATTGTAATTGAAAACTTTAGGTTCGACCTTAATTCGGAGGAAAGTCTATTGAGTGCGGCAGCCTGGCTGGGGCACGATGTGATCATTGACCGGCTCCGCCCCTACCTGTCGATACCGATCGAAAATCTGTTTTCCAGGATACCTGAACTTATCAATAAAGGCGTGGAGAAAGGAAAACTCGGCAAGAAAATGGATCTGAATTTCGATGAGCTGGATGTAAATTTCTATTCGTCCCTGATCACCACCACTGACATTCAGCTTGTTTTGTCTGCAAAGGGTAAGGCAAACATCGAGCTACAAAAAGGACTATTTGATAAAAAGAAAAAACCGGCTAAGCCGTAGATCATGAAAAATATCCGGTTAAAATCAGTCATACTTTTCCTGGTCGCCCTGCTGGGCGCACTTGGACTAACGTACCTTCTCCGCGAAACCTCGTTTACCCCCGCTCAAACATCTGTCTTGTTTTTGCTCTTGTTCTCGGTCGCGCTCTGGCTAACTGAAGCGGTTCCGCCCTTCTCGGTTGGAATCCTGATCATCGGTTTCCTCGCCTTCTCACTTGGCTACGAGAAATTTACGGATACACCCGTTGATGTCTCGATGTATACCCAAACTCTTTCGAGTAGTGTGATCTGGCTCATGCTCGGTGGGTTCTTCCTGGCAGCAGCCATGACGAAAACCAGAATTGATGAGTTGCTCGTGACCCTCGTACTGAGCATTTGTGGCAAGAATCCCAGGAACGTACTGCTTGGTATGATGATCGTGACGATGGTGGCTTCGATGTTGATTTCCAATACCGCCACCACTTCGATGGTCATTGCAGCCATCATGCCGTTGTTGGTGAAAATTGGAAAGAACTCTCCCGCGAGCAAAGCTTTGATTCTGGGCATACCCATTGCCGCCACTACGGGTGGAATGGGTACCCTGATCGGCAGTCCTCCCAATGCCATCGCTGCGGGCGCATTGGCGAATGTCGGCAGTGCCATCGACTTCACGAGGTGGATGACCTACGGCCTGCCTGTTTCGGTGTTACTCACGCTGATTTCGTGGTATGTGCTGACACGAGTTTTAATCAAGGAATCCAAACTCAAACTGATGGGCACCCGATCCGATGGCAAACATGATCTACCGGTTTCTCCGGTGCAGCGCTGGGTTGTTACTCTGATCCTGGCGGCCACGGTGTTTCTGTGGCTTACTTCACCCTGGCATCATCTCAGCACGTCTGCCGTGGCCGCACTGCCGCTGGTTGTACTCCCCCTGGCTGGCATCATCACCGGTGAAGACATCCGGAGTATGGGCTGGGATACCTTGCTGTTGGTGGCAGGCGGACTTGCTTTGGGTAAGGCATTGCAGGAGACCGGCCTGATGGACTTGTACGGCAGCCGAATAGCAGCCGCGCAACTTTCCGACACCCTGTTCTATTTGATGCTGGCATATGCCACCATGTTTTTCAGCAACATCATGAGCAACACCGCCACGTGCACCGTGTTGATCCCCCTCGGTATGGCCATACTCCCCCATCAGCCGATTGAAGTAGCCATGATTATTGGCTTGTCTGCATCAACCGCCTTGCTTCTGCCCGTGTCCACCCCTCCGAACGCCATTGCCTTTAGTTCCGGGGTAATTGAGCAAAAGGACCTGCGGATTGGCGGTATCCTGATCGGCCTACTCGGCCCAGCGTTAATCGTAGCCTGGGTATTACTTTTATCCTAGCCGGACGTTACCCTAAAAGAATCAATGGCAAAATCCTGTTAAAATCACGGTTAAATTGATCGACATTATCATACCTTGTAGCTGGTGAAAAAAATTTAGTCTCTCACTAAACTACTCCCCTTGCAGTTATGAGTACAGAATCTGGCGAGACCCCCCAACTCAAGATTAGTCCGGTTATCCATCACACCCTACAGTTACTGGCCCTGGCCCTGCTGCTGTGGGCTTGTTATTCCATTCTGGCACCGTTCATTACGCTCATGGTTTGGGTCAGCGTTCTGGCGATTACCCTTTTCCCCTTGCAAAAGAAATTGGCTGTTCGCCTGAAAGGTAAGAATGGGTGGGCGGCCTCAATCATTACCCTGGTGATGGTTGGACTACTTATTGTTCCGGCCGCCTGGCTCTTGTTTTCAACTGTACAGGAAGTTCGTCAACTGACTGAGTTGTACCGGGCCGGTCAGTTTCATATTCCGCCCCCGCCCGAGAATGTAAAGAGCTGGCCGATGATCGGAAACAAAGTCTACGAGCTTTGGTCGGCCGGTAATTCCAATATCACTTCCCTGGTTATGGAACACACCGACCAGGTGAAAGCGATTTCGCTGAAGTTTCTTGAACTTCTTGCCAGCACCGGAAAGGGCATTTTATTGTTTACGCTGGCATTGATTGCCAGCGGGGCCCTGCTGGCCTACGCCCAGCCCACGGGTGACTTTGTCAGGAAAATAGTTAAGCGATTGATGGGCAAGATGGGAGAAGAAATGACGGCAGTGGCCGAAGTAACCGTGCGCAATGTAGCAAAGGGCATATTGGGTGTGGCTTTTATTCAATCCCTCATGGCGGGCATCGGATTTGTGCTGGCTGGAATTCCGCTGGCAGGGCTCTGGATTGTGGTGTGCCTGGTATTGGCGATTGTGCAGGTGGGGCTTCTCCCGGTTTCGATCGGGGTAATCATTTATATCTGGGGACATGGGACTACGTTAACCGCCACCTTGCTTACGGTTTGGATGATCATTGTTGGAATTATGGATAACATATTAAAACCCATTATGCTGGGCAAAGGTGCACCGGTACCCATGCTGGTTGTGTTCTTGGGAGCTATTGGCGGATTTATGAGAACCGGATTCATCGGGCTGTTTACCGGTGCAATCATTCTCTCGGTTGGATACAAACTCTTGCAAGTCTGGATCAACAGTTCAATGGAAGTGAAGAAGGAGGGATAACGAAGCCGGCCGTACTTGTACGCAGATTGACCTTTATGGTAGACCTTAGAACATTTCGCCAACGTTTAGCCAAACGCTCCAAAAATTCTCGCTGAATCCAAAATCGATGGCGAGGTTCGCCCCGGAATACTTGTTTAGTTTCAATCGGACACCGGTTCCGGCTCCTACTATCCAGTACTTAAACTGGTGGGTTTCAAATTCAGAAACGGAGGAAAAATTCATGAATACCACCACACCGACTAACCCGTCTGGAGTCAATTGATGTCGATGTTCGGCCTCACCGTACACCATGCCATTGGATCGGTAACGGCCCGACTGAATCCCCCGGCTGGCTGTTCCAAATGCCGGTGGCCAATTGGTTGATGGCAGATGAAGGTAGGGAACCTCTCCGGTCAACACCGTCCAATAGTAGCCTCGCAACGCGAGAAGGTTAACCCGCTTAGCGCTAAACGGAATGTATTTCCGGGCATCCAGATACAGTGTCTGATAATCCTGATCGCTACCCAGCGCTTTTTGGTTAACCCTCCAGGTGGCCATAAAATAGCTTCCACCGGGCGAATTGATCACATTAATCCTTCGGTCATAGGCGACATTCATCGTGAGCCCGGAGGACACCGAAGGATCGGCCAGCGCCACAGAGTACCTCTCCAAATGTCCGGTCTCCATGGTAACCTCCCGCTCTTCAATGTTATAGTGGTAGTCAAGGGCATATCCAACACCCGCGAACCAGGCATCCCCAATCCTTTTCAAGGCATTCTGATACACCCGAAGAAAATCCGTATCAATGAGTGTTCGCTCAAACTCCTGAGTATTCCCACCCAGCCCCCAGGTATATTGGGGGAAACTGGCAAGACGGTAGTCACCGACAAAATTCCATTTGTTTTCGGACAGCCAAATCGTTGGCTTTACATATATACCAAAACGGGTAGCCAGGTCTGTGTAGGGAATAAAATAAACGTTAGAAAGGTTAGTGGTTTGCGGATGGCCCAAATGGAAAGCAGCATTCACTGCCGTAATTACAGCCCGCCCTCCGCCCGGAGTGCTTACCGGGGCTGGGAAAAGGGAAAAATACACCTTCCGATCGGCCCGAATCTGGTTGGCTTGCCTGAACTTCTTCCGCCCAATCACGAGGTCAACCAAATCCACCGCTGTTGTGTCTTTCTGGCTGGCCGTTAAGCCAGGTAAAGCGGTTAGCAAGCCAATTAATGTCATCCACAGCCTCAGCATGAGCTACACAAGACCCCAATAACGTGTACAACACTTGTAACCCATTTGATATCTATCGTAAATCCTAAACGGAACCGTTTATTTATGCCAAGGAAGGTGTCCGCCAGATCATTTGAATCTGGCGGGAAATTGTTGTTACTTGTCGCAGAATTTTTTTGAACCTGAATCATTATGAAAACGCTCGCAACATTAATCGCTTTTTTCTTTACTCTCACGGCTTGGGCCCAAAATCCACCCGCTAAAGCTCCGGCCTCAAATTGTTATTCGGATTGGTATTCACTCTTCAAGGAAAGGGGAGCAAAACCCATTGCCGATGGTATGCAGGATGTTATTATTGCCTTTCGAAGCACCAGCTATTCAGAGTGCTTCATGGGTCGCATCAGTGTGCAAAATGGTAAGGTAAACGGACGTTTGCAGGTGCAGAAAACCGATGGCACGTTCGAGGACTGGGACAAGCGGATTGATGAGAACTATTTCAACAGCGATGGCACACTCAAGAATGAAAAGATGCTCGAAATCACCAATGGCATGACTGCGGAATTCCTGGTTACCGAGGGAGAATACGCCCGCCTTTTCTTTTATAAATTTGTGACCGATAAGCCTAAGGCCAACAAAAAAGCACCTTCCCCTGCTTCGCTGGTAAAGAATTAGATACCTTTTAGATCTTTACAATGGCTAGTTCTGAAAAAAGTTGACTGGTTAGTTAGTATTACGACTGCCCCGTTTATCAGACCAATTTGGGGTCTTTCTTAGCTTAATGATGTCGGAATGTTGTTATTGTCATCGATGTTGGGATGTGGGTAACCCCAAACGCTCAACTTTTGGTTAAATGTACAAGTGTCTTGCTTATGAAATTCAATGATGCGTTTTACGTGATGCATACGTAGTGGTTGTGGCATGGCTTAGGGGTTTAAAACCAGCTAAGCAAAGACCATTTTGCATCAAATCCCAGTCGCTGGGGTGGGTCAAACCATTCCCGGATTCCCCGGGTCAAACCATTCCCGAAACGGTGGGTCAAACGTTTCCGAAATATTCAATCACATATTCTATCCGCACTAAAAAGTACAAGTCAGGAGTCTCCGCGGAAGATCTCCTCTCGCGGTTAACACCCTACCCTGCCGCGTTGATGGATCATTACCCGGTACCTCCGCAGATACAACAGGTGAATTTCATCAGCCCGCTGGCCAACCGGCCCACCGCCCCGGCCGATCAGTTCGGAAATCTGAGGTTGTTCGATTAGCTGGATTTACGCAAGATCAAGGCGTCTGACCGCTTTTGACGAAGTCAAAGAGCGGTCTGACGCCTCTAAACAAATCAAAACCCATCATCCTCTTCTTCCTTCCTGGCAGGTTGTTGAGGTTTGGGTGTGGCGGCCGGATCAACTTTGCTTTTCTTTTTGAACGGGTTAAGGCTCAGCCCCTTTTTCTTCTTCGGTGAACTTGTCGCGCTATCCAGCGGGTAGTCGGTCGACTGCAAGTCCTTCATATACGTGGAGTCGTTGGCTGACTTTTTCTTCTTCCCAAACAGGTTTTTGAAGAAACCCTTCTTCCTGGAGGATTGCCCTCCTTCTGAGCTTTCGCCACCGGCCTGGCCTTCCATCGCCAACCGCACATCGGGCAGCACCAGCATGTCGCGGAAGTACCACAGGTAGTTATCTTGCTCTACGTTGAATTTTTCTTTGGCTTTGGAGATCACATACACGCTGTCGCCTTTCGCTTCAGGGCGGGTGCCGAATTTGGAGTCATTTTCATCGCGAATGATGTTGGCCAACTGCCGGGCTGCCATGGCGGAGTCGTCCTCCACTTTCTTCGGGTAAACGGGCTTCATCTCCACCGTCATGAGACTGCGCAACGCTTTCTGATAGGTCTTGCGCGGCATCAACAGGTAACGGTCGCGCTTAACCGTTTTGGCTTTAGGCAAGGCGGGGCCCTGCATCACTTCGTACTTCACTTCCACGCTATCGCCCCGATAAAAGGCCTTCGTTCCCGGTGTCGGTTTCGGAGGGAGTGTAAAAGACCGGTCAGCGCTGGCCACCACATCGCGCGCATTCGCGGTGTCGGCATTGAAATACACAAACTGCTCGCGGGCGGTTGGTTTATCGAAAATAAAGGCGCTCTGGTAAGCGGGGCAAACCATTTTTTGGGTGCACGAACTGAGCACCCAAACGCCAACCAAGACACCTAACGCTCTGAGCATGAATAGAGAACGTACAAGCTTCAAAAATAAGGATTTCAAAGCGATGAATATTGACCCAGGTAATAAAAGTAACCAATTTGTAAAAAATTGATAATCAGACTATTTAATACCTATTCTTAATTTTTCACTTTTAGGCAGCCTGGCGGCCACCAGGGCATAGGAAGCGTCAATTTCAGCCCGCAGGAAGGTGTCGGGCAGGCTGCCATCCATCACCAGGGTATTCCAGTGTTTCTTGTTCATGTGATACCCCGGCCGGACGGCCTCGTAGCGTTCGCGCAATTCTATAGCCCGTTCCGGGTCGCATTTGAGGTTCACACTCTCAAAGGTGTCTACGTCTGTCAGGGCAAACATCTTGCCGCCCACTTTGAATACCAATACCGATTCATCAAAAGGAAACGCTTCCGTCACGCCCGGCTTATGCAGGCAGTACTTCCGAAAGGCTTCAATGTTCATCACCGCCCGGTCAAAAAAACCGCCTGACGACAATAATGATTATCGCAATCAGGAACATGATAATCGAAAGCTTGTTGATGCCGTGCATCATCCGGATGTTGAAGTTGCGCGGCCGGCTCGGGTCTTTACCCCGAAAGAAATACCCGCCTACTTCTCCCAACGACAAAAACTCGCGCACCGAAAGTTTTTTGGGTTCTTTATTTACTTGTTCTTCGTTCATACCGTTTGTGTTTCAAGCTTAGGTTCAGTCCAGAGATTATCTTCACGAATCAGGCCGATCAGTTCATCTACGGCATTGACGGTCGGCACATTCTTCTTCACCACTTCCTTGCCGCGATAGAGCGTAATGCGACCCGGTCCGGAACCCACATAGCCGTAGTCGGCATCGGCCATTTCACCGGGGCCGTTCACAATGCAACCCATGATACCAATCTTAATGCCCTTGAGGTGACTGGTGCGCGATCGGATTTTGGCGGTGGTCTCCTGCAAATCAAAAAGTGTGCGTCCGCAGGAGGGACAGGAAATGTATTCCGTCTTCGAGATGCGCGTGCGCGAAGCTTGCAGGATGTTAAACGCAGTAGCATTCAAAAGCCGGGGGTTCTGGTCAGCCGACAGCATCACCCCATCGCCCAGTCCATCCACCAACAGGCCACCGACATCCGTACCGGCATACAACTGAAACTCTTCCTCATGCAGGCCTTGGTATCTGCGGGCAATCACTACCGGTATCGGGCAATCCGCTTCCATCAACTCAACAAAAAGCCTCCTGAGTTCTGCGTAACCATGTTCGTTTTGCGTGTCGATCACCAATACCGTTGTATCGTCTTGCGTTAGCCGGGCGATAGCCTCGTTCGTCAGTTGCGACAAGTCGGTGCGGACGAAATTGAGCGTGGCTGACCTATCGGTTGAAGCCAGGTAATCCGGCAAATGGAACAGCGGAAAAGCCCTTGGCTGCTGCCTGCGTTGTTGCCAGGTGGCCACATCGTATATAATGCCCAGCGTGCCCGGAATCTCAAAATCAACCGGATTGGATCCGGCATAGACATAGTCGCAGGCCATGTCGCTGATATTCCATTTGTCGAGCGGCACCGAATAATGATACCCCACCGCGAAGAACGAAGCCGGTGTCAGCGCTTGCCTGCCGGACATGTCCGCGATGACGCGCGGTACCTCGTGCCCACCGAGGTTGGCCGGCTGGCGGGTGGCCCTGCGGGTGTAGCTAAATGGATCAATCGGGTACTGATGAATCTCCGGAATCGGATTTCCCTTGCGATGGGTGTATCGATCAGCCAGTGCCTTGGCCACCGGTACTTCCGCCTCCGGTTCTTCGGTGAGCGACACGCGGATGGTGTCCCCAAGCCCATCTTCCAGCAACGTGCCGATACCCAGAGATGACTTGATGCGACCATCTTCACCATCGCCTGCTTCGGTAACGCCCAGGTGCAACGGATAGGGCTTAAAGTTTCCTTCCTGAAGCTTTTGAACCAGCAAGCGGTAGGCTTGTACCATCACCTGCGGGTTGCTCGACTTCATGGACAACACAATGTTATAGAACTGCTCGTCTTCACAGATGCGGAGAAACTCCAGTGCGGACTCCACCATACCGGTGGGATTATCTCCGTAGCGGCTCATAATCCGGTCGGACAATGAACCGTGGTTTGTGCCGATGCGCATGGCCGTTCCATACTCTTTGCATATCCGCACCAGCGGCAAGAATTTATCGCGTATGCGGTCCAGCTCCGCCTGGTAGGAACTCTCGGTGTACTCGATAGTTTCGAAGCGCTTTCGGTCGGCATAGTTGCCGGGATTAATCCGCACTTTCTCGACCAATCGCGCGGCCAATTCGGCTGCATTGGGTGTAAAATGAATGTCCGCAATCAAGGGTACCGTGTAACCGCGCTTGCGTAATTCGTTGCGGATGTGTTCGAGATTCTGTGCTTCCTTGATGCTGGGAGCCGTGATGCGCACATACTCACACCCGGCATCGACCATGCGGATGGTTTGTTCCACCGAGCCCAGCGTATCCATGGTATCCACCGTAGTCATGGATTGAACGCGGATCGGATTACGCCCACCGAGGGGCACATCTCCGATTTTCACTTCAATAGTCTCGCGCCTGTGGTAACTCACCAGGCTGGTGCAGTAGCTTCGCAAAGAGGAAATGCCCGTATTCACAGCTCAGAATTGTCGTACAAAGTTAACTCTCCAAACCAGTTAATTGTTCAGATTTTCGAGCCCGAAAAGGCCCTAAATATCGCCCAAAAGCGGCCGGATGAGGACTTCTTCCACTACGCTGCGGGGAGACACCGCATAAGCCGCGTACACCATTTCGGCCACATCTTCCGGCTTCATAAATCGGCCTTCCTCCACGTCTACGCCATCCCAACTGGAGGTTTTGGTGGCACCCGGCAAAATGGACGTCACGCGGATGTTAAAATCTTTGAGTTCCTCCCGGAGCGTCTTGGAAAAACCCAGCAGGGCAAACTTGGCCACACCATACGAACCGCCATTGACGTAGGCCCGGATACTGGCCACCGAACAGATGTTAAAGATGTGACCGGCCTTGCGGCTCTTGAAGTGATCGGCCAACCCGCGCGTAGTGTAGTACGCGCTCACCACGTTTCCGGCCAGCATTTGCTCGAGCGTACCTTCGGGCTCTTCGGTGAGTTTGCCGGGCACGTAAAATCCTGCGTTGTTGACGAGCACATCGATGGGCCGGTTCAACGCCAGCACAAAATCGGTGAACGATTTGATCTGCCCGCGTTCGGCCATATCCGCGGTGTGAAAAAGCACCTGGTTGCCAAACATCTTTTCCATGTGTTCCTTCATCGCCTCCAGGGGCGCACGTTTGCGGGCGCAGGTCACGATATCAAATCCCTCGCGCGCAAAACGCTCAGCAATACACCGACCAATACCTTGCGAGCCACCCGTGACTACCGCTAATTTGTTCATGCAAAATCAGTTATCTTTGAGCAAGTTAGCGTTTTTTCACCACCCCTGTTCATGAAAGGATTTGGAAAGTACGTCATCTTTCTTGGGTCGTTGTTTGTTCGAAGGGAAACCTTCAAGACGTACTACCAGCTGGTTCTGGAAGAGTGCATCATCATCGGCATAGGTTCCATTTTGCTTTTTGTGTTGGTCTCCACATTTATGGGGGCCGTGTCAACCATTCAAACTGCGGCCAACCTGGTGAATCCACTTATCCCGCGATACATCATTTCGCAAGTCGTTCGTGAAATGACCATTCTGGAATTAGCCCCCACGATCATGGCGATCATTTATGCCGGTAAGGTGGGGTCGAGCATGGCGGGTGGCCTGGGTACCATGCGCATCACCGAACAGATTGATGCCCTTGAAGTGATGGGTATAAACTCCTCCTCCTACCTCGTTCTGCCCAAAATCATTGCTTCGATTCTGATGTACCCGCTGTTGGTGATCGTTGCGGGCGTGTGCTCGCTGGTGGGTGGATATCTGGTAGGCACCCTGACGGGGATCATGACGGCTGAGGACTATATCTATGGCATCCGGTTGGCCTTCAACCCCTACTTCATCTCATTCGCCCTGATTAAATCGCTGGTTTTTGCCTTTCTCATCAGCTCCATTTCCTCCTTCAAGGGATACTACACCCAGGGTGGAGCGCTCGAAGTCGGCATTGCCAGTACTTCGGCTGTTACCACCAGTGTCATTGCCGTGCTGTTATCGGATTACTTTCTGGCCCAGTTACTCCTATGATCAAAATCAACCACATATCGAAAGCATTCAACGGCCGGTCTGTGCTGGACTCCATCAGCGGGGAGTTCGATAAAGGAAAAACGAACTTGATTATCGGCTCCAGCGGTACAGGTAAAAGCGTATTACTCAAGTGTATTGTCGGGTTGCTCCAGCCCGACCAGGGCAGCGTCTATTTTGACCTTCGGAATTTTACAGAAGCCGACAAAGAGATGAAATCCGAGATCAGGCGCGAGATGGGCATGTTGTTTCAAGGGGGCGCACTATTTGATTCGAAAAATGTTGAGCAAAACGTGATGTTTCCGCTGGACGTGCTCACCACCAAACCATTGGAGGAAAAGCTGGACCGCGTGAACTTTTGTTTGAAACGGGTTGGCCTGGAGAACGTCAACAGCAAAATGCCGTCCGAGATAAGCGGGGGCATGAAGAAACGGGTGGGGATTGCCAGGGCAATCGTCAACAACCCCAACTACCTCTTTTGCGATGAGCCAAATTCCGGCCTTGATCCCCAAACCTCTATCGTGATTGATGAACTCATCAAAGAGATCACCGAGGAATATGACATCACCACGGTAGTGGTTACGCACGACATGAACTCTGTGATGGGGATTGGCGAAAAAATCATGTTTCTGTACAAAGGACAAAAACTCTGGGAGGGTTCCTACCGCGAAATCATGAATTCGGGTGTGAAAGAACTGGACGACTTCGTCTTCACCAACAAGGTGATGAAGAACCTTAAAGGTAAAGTTACCTCGCTCTGACTACGCCAAGGGCAGCTCGACCGTAAATCGCGAGCCACCACCGGGCTCCGGCTGATATTCTATGTTTCCGCCCAATTGGTTCAATCCCTGCCGGGCAATCGCGAGGCCCAACCCCGACCCCGATTTCTTGGTTGTAAAATGAGGTTGAAAGATCTTCTCCCGCATCGCCACATCAACCCCCGGGCCGTCATCCGAAAAATGAACGCGAACCACTCGGTCACCGCGCGTGATACTCACGGTAAGATGAACCGTCCCCTCCTCCCGCGCCTGAAACGCATTGAGAATAACGTTGGAAAACACCCGATTCAAAAGGGCCGGATCGGCCATAACCATAATGCTTTCCGCAAGCTTTTGCCATACAATTTCACCTCGCGTATCGTTGGCATACAAGGCTAACGCTTTCGGTAACTCCACTGCCAGATCCAATCGCTCAATGACGGGAGCCGGCATGCGGGCAAATGCGCTGAACGAAGAGGCAATTTCATTCAGAATATCCACCTGCTGCAACAGGGCGCGCACCGCGCTCAATTGCCGCTCATCTTCCCGACTGGCGAGCTCCATGCGCTGCAACGAGAGCCGCATGGGCGTAAGCGGATTCTTAATCTCATGGGCCACCTGCTGGGCCATCTCGCGCCACGCGGCTTCGCGCTGGTTACGAGCCAATTCGGCTTTGCTTCGTTCAAGATTAGCCAACAGCTGATTATACCGCGCGGCCAATTGTCCTAACTCATCATTCGAGCGCAACGGGATGGGCTGATTGGCCTTCAGCCAGGATGTTCGTTCGAGGGCCGAGGCTACCAGTTGAATGGGCTTCACCAGGTTGCGGATGGCATACAAACTCAAGACCATGAAAAGCAGGACGAGCCAAACCGTCACCGTCAGCACCGTGGTGATCACCGACAATCTGACCGCCTCAATGGACGCGGTTGAGCCAAAGAACGGCAATTGCACCACATCCAGACTTCCTTTAAACGGCTGCCGTGCCACATACACACTTTGGTACGTCAGCGCACCCATTTGTTCCTCCACCACCATCTCGGCCTTCGTTCGCAGTTCGGCAAGAGCCCTGACATTGAGATAGGGACCCCAAAGCCAATTATTAAAGATTGCGGGTTGACTGGATGCCAGTAAATGACCCGCGGAATCAAAAACCGACAAATCGGCCTGAACCTGCTGCGATACATTGGCCACCCGTTCGGCCCACGAAATCTGAACAACTGAATCTTGCTCATTTTCAGTCTCCAGCAACGCTACCGCCTGCCGCGCTTTTGCGACAAAATCACTTCGCAATTCACCAATGCGTTGTTCGGTAATTACGCTTACCACTACAACTGAAAGCACCACCACCGGAACAAACAACGCAGTGAGCAGATACAACTGGATCTTAAAAGCATACGGCAACCCAGAGCCAACGGGGCGGTAAACCACACCCAGCAGCACCACGGTAAGCCAAATCATCAATCCGGAAAACAACCAAAACGAGAAATTTGAAAAGAACCGCCAAGGGGTATACCGGGCGGCCGTGACAACGGTAACCCGGCCACCGGCATCTTGCGTGGCCACATGCACCGCCTGGCCTTGCGCGATGGCCGTACGGTAAAGCGTTGGCTGATGAAGCCACTCCGGTTGAAATTGACGCACGTAGTCAAACTCACCGAACTGGCCCAGCCATTTACCATCGCGAAAATACGCGTAACTAAAGTTTCGCGATTGAAGATACTGGCCAAAACGATTATCGACCAGCAACTCGGGATACACACTTCGGGGCAGCTCTTTCTTAAGGCGAAATTGGAGTACTACCGTACCCACCGGTTGCTGATCGAGAAGGAACGGGACAACGGCTGAGTACTGCCGCACAACATCCGGATCGGGCTGGCTGTGATAATACACACCCTCATACTCAGTTCGCACGGCTGTCTGCAAGCCCCGGGCGACTTCGGCCCAGGGTATTCCTCCCCCGGCCACCGGGTTCTGCGCCTGATTGTAGATCAACACACGTACATCATATTGATTGAAGTAGGACGACAGGTAGTTCTGAACAATGCGGGCCCGAATAGTCCCCTTCGGCAGGATGGCGCTGCCCAGCTGAGCCTGAATAAATCGATCCTCGCTGATCTTCCCGATGGCCTCATTCAATAAAAACTCGGCCAGTACATCCTGATCGGCCAGGGTGGTCGCGTAGCGAATCTGATCGCGAAGCGACCGCTCGGCTGCAAAAATCCAGACACCCACCGAAACCTGAAATGCCAGCAACAGCACCAGCAACATATCCCCCCGAAATGGCCGCCAGGAGAGACCAGCTTCATCCCGTTTGTATCCGATAAGGGCGATTCCCACCGCGGCTACCGATGCCGCTACCCAATCGAACCGACCAAATGAAATAGAAAACAAGATAAACAAGACTAGGGTTGCAGTAACTACAGCAGTCCGATTGAAATGATCCGGCACGATGTGAAACGCGGCCCGAATGAGCGGGCGAACCCAAAACACAGTAGCCGTGCAACCCATCAATATACTAGCCCAGGCAAGTATGCGCGGGAGGTCCATCCGGATCGACTCCGTGATCTCAAGGGTTAAGCCCGAGTTGTGATACAACGCCTCCACTACCAAATACGGATGCAAAAACCCGAGAACAGCAAGGAACAACAGGCCAATTACTACAGCGAATCGAATGGCACCCCGTTGCGTCACCCGTTCGATCCATGTCGATGTTAAAGCGCTCTGTTGAAAGAGCCAACACACGACCGCCAACACGGTCAGGTTAAGGGTAAAATCGGCTAGCGTAGGGTTATACCACGCAGAAGCAAAAACCTGAGGATCGAAGATCGAGAGATGGCGAAACGGCCCGAAGAAATCCACGCGGATCATCACCAGGCGAGCGGCCACCAGTACAACCGCCATACCCAACCAACTCCAGGCCGGACTTCGGCTTCGCAGCCAGCGGGCGAGCATGGTTAAGGACCCAACCGTAGCCACCAACAATAGCCCGGCACCGGCCCGGGCAAAGGGCCGATCGGGCTGAAGCTTCCCCACTGTAAACATCGGCTTTCCCGCCATTTCAACAACATAACCTGACGCTCCCACCGCATAAATCTCCGGTTTACCTTCTCCAAACAAATCGGAGTTCCACGTAGGGAAGAGATACTGATTGGTAACGCGGTACTGCTGCACTAAAGGAATGTTGACCTGCAAGTAACCGGTTGCGGTTCGCCACCCTTTGATCAAAAATTGGCCACGTGGACTTGCGGTGTAGGCCCAGTTGTCTGAGTCGGCCAGAAGCAACTGCTGAGGAATTTGGGTATGGTCGCTCCACCTGACTACCATTCCCTCCCGAATTAAAAAGAAAGGGTATCTCGTGTTACTCCACAACTCCAGGCTGTCCGGGTATGACGCCAGACGAACCGCGTCTGACTCGACTTCACGCACCATCAATTGCGCCCGAATGTTAATCGCTTGCGCACGCTCAGCCTCATCACGTGTTATGGAAAACAGGACACCACCACCCAAAGCCGATAGCAGCGTGAGCACAAGAAGCACGCGAAAGGACACCTTCATGCGAAAAAATGCATGCTACGAAGGTAGCAAAAAGGCACTTAGGGTTTCACGGGGTGGAGGCCTCCGAATCCATATAGGAATAAGATGCGCGAGTACCGGTAGGTCCAGGGAAGAAAGACAATGGCGCTGACCGGAAGGGCAACCAGATACACCCAATCGGCCGGGCTAAACAAGACGCTCAAAACAAGCCACACGGAAACGAAAATGGCTACGTTAATGGCATAACTGACAAACATGGCACCAAAGTAAAATCCGGGTTCGGGCTCCAAAGCAACACCACACGCGGGGCAATGCGCATTCATTCGCGAAAAGTTCCTCAGATCCCACGCAGACGCAAGAAACATCTTGCCTTGGCGGCAGCGCGGGCATCTACCCTGCCAAATGGCTGCCGGTAAGCTTCGGGGTAGCATTTCTACGACTGGCTCTGAACCAGAAAAAAGCAAGAACAGCCACCGCCAGGTACGGTGCAAAAAAAAGATAAAGAATCCCGGTATTGATTCCGGCCGCAATACCAACGTTGCCATTGCTCACGTTGTTTTCGAGAGTGGCCCGGCACATGGCGCATTGCGCTTCCGCAGATAGCGTAGCCAGCACGATAGCACCCAGCGCCAAGGTAATTCTCTTAAGCATAATACGGACTGATCATCAGGTACACAACAACTCCCGTGACAGCTACATACAACCAAATCGGGAATGTAAATCTAGCCAGTTTCCGATGCCGCTCAAAATTGCCTGCCAGCGCACGGGAAAAGGTAAAAAGCACCAGGGGTACCACGGCCACCGAAAGCACGATATGGCTGATCAAAAGGAAATAATAAACCATGCGAACAGCACCCTGACCCCCAAAAGGAGTGGGGTCACTTGTCATGTGGTAGGCCACATACATCAACAAAAAAAGAGCCGACAGGCCAAGGCAATACTTCATAATGGTCTCATGAAGTGCACGCCTCTTGTTTTTGATCGCCCAAAGTCCGGCCAGCAACAGGAGGGCCGTAACTCCGTTGATCGTGGCGTAAATCGAAGGCAAAAAGGAAAGATCGTAGCCCGGAATACGTACCCGAAACAGAACGGCAACAGCCACGGGTATAGCGACCGATAAAGTTAGTATAAGTTTTTTGTAAGGCTCTTTGTTCTCCATGATCAGTACTTGTTCATCAATATTTTCATTTCCAGCATCAGCCGATCCATTTCCTCACGCGATCCGATGGCATAGTATCCGCGAATTCGACCACGGGTATCCACCAGCACCGTATTCCACGGAGGCTCCAGTAATAACACACATCTCCACGCCTGGTTTTCGGATACGTGACGAAAAACAAATTCCGTTGACTCAAACTCCTGCGAAAGCCGATCCATCTCCACCTTTGCATAGTCCCCGCTGATCACAATACCCACCTGACCTTCGCGCAAAGGCGAAACGGAGTCGGGCAGGGCATACGGCAATTGAATGGGAACTTGGCAATACGCGGGTGCGGCAATCGAGTCGTGGTGATAGACCGGAATATCAAATTGGTTCTTTCCAAAGAATTTAAGGAAGACAAACACCAATCCGGGCAAAAGCAGGGCCAGGAAAAGTAAGATCGGTTTACGCTTCATACGTTCGAAACAAAAAAGGGCCGTTTGATGCGGCCCTTCCTGTTATGCTATGATCATGTCAGAAGAAACGGATGTCCGACAACTTCATGCCTTCGTACACGAATGCCACCAGCATCCAGACCACAAATACCATCGGGATCAGGATTGACCAGATCAATACTTTAACCTCGTGCTTCAGGTGCATAAACTCGCCTACGATATAAGCGGCCTTCACAATGGTCATAGCCACGAAAATCGCCACGCGGGTGGTATGGAATTCGTGGGGCACCAAAAAGGCAACGGCAAATTCAGCAACTGTTACCGCCAGCAAAATGCCCGCTACTTTCCAGAGGTGCATGATTTTTGCCTTATCGGGCGGAAGGACGGTAACCTGAGGTTCGTTTGAGTGATGTGCCATGAGTTTTATCTCGTTAAAATATTGATAGTCGGATTACACAAGGTAGAAGAAGGTGAACACAAACACCCACACCAGATCTACAAAGTGCCAGTACAAACCTACCTTCTCCACCATTTCATAGTGGCCTCTCCGGTCGTAAACACCCGTCACCGTGTTGTAGTAAATCAAGAAGTTCAGCAACACACCGCTGAACACGTGAAACCCGTGGAAGCCGGTAATAAAGAAGAAGAAGTTGGCAAACGTCTGCGGCCCATACTGATTCACATGCAGGTTGGCGCCATACACGTCAATCTGCTGAGAGAGCCCCGTAACTGAATCGAAAATGGTTTTAACCGTTGGTGTTCCGGTGCCTACTATAAAGTGTGTCCACTCCCATGCCTGGCAGCCTAGGAAGGTGATCCCGCCCAGTATCGTCCACAGCATCCACTTCTCTACGGCTTTGCGATCCATGCGATGTCCGGCCTCTACGGCCAAAACCATGGTCACCGAACTCATAATGAGGATAAAGGTCATGATACCCACAAACACGAGCGGCAACTCAACACCATGCAGGAACGGAACGGCCTCAAATACCTTTTCGGGTACAGGCCAGTACTCGGTTGAAAACGTAAAGGCATCAATGGTTCCCTGGTAGGCCTGGTGCGAAGAGCGGACCAAGCCGTAGGTAATCAATAAGCCAGAAAACGTAAAAGCATCGGAAAGCAGGAAAAACCACATCATGAGTTTGCCATAGCTGGCGCCCATGGGCGATACGCCCCCATCCCAGATACTCTTGCCCGGTGCTGTTGCTACCGTTGTGTGTGCCATAGATCGAATGTTATCGGTTCAATAATAAAAAGACGAACAAATATAGCCAAAGTCCTCCCAAAAAATGCCAGTACGTAACGCACATTTCCAGGGGTGCCAGGTTGCCTGAATGAATAATTCCGCGGTGCGCCCGTACGAGCGTGATGATCAGGTAAATGACAGCACTGATAATGTGTAGACCATGCAAACCCGTGATGAGGTAGAAAAAGGACCCTGACGGGTTGCCCACCAGGTGAATATGGTTATCCACCAACTGCCCCCACCCCTGCCACTGGCCGGCCAGAAACAAAATGCCTAAAACCGTGCCGATACCCAGGAGGGCCACCACCAGGTTCTGTTGATTTTTCCGGGCGGCAAAGTACGCCCACTGCACCGGTATGCTGCTGGCCAGAATAGCCACCGTGGTAAACGTAAACATGTCCGGCAGGTCGAAAATTACCCAGTCGCCCTCGGCTTGCCGCACGATGTACGCGCTGGTAAACGCAGCAAACAACATCAGCACACTAGCCAGAAACAGCCACATGGCAAACTTCTTGGGATGCATCGCCAGGGGCTTGCGCGGCTCCTCCACAATGCGGATATCATTCTTCATCACATTCTCCATATCAATTCACTTTATCCAACAAGTAGGCAATTTGAACAATCGGCAAGTATAGAAACGAGCCAAACATAATGCGCAAGGCGCTTTGGCGACTTCCCGTTTTCATCAGGGAAAAGGTCTGCGCCAAAAACAACACGCCACAAACGGTGGCCACAATCGCTGAGTCCATACCGGTGATACCAAACTTCATCGGCAACAGGCCGAGGGGGATGAGGAAGAGTGTGTACACCATAATCTGAATAGCCGTGTTCAAATCCTTTCCGCCACCGGAGGGAAGCAACTTGAACCCGGCTTTCTTGTAGTCATCGTCTGCCACCCAGGCAATCGCCCAGAAATGGGGAAACTGCCAAATAAATTGTATACCGAAAATGATCATGGCCTCGTGGGTGATTTGTCCCGTGGCCGCAATCCAACCCAATAGCGGAGGCAAGGCCCCGGGAATGGCACCCACAAAAACAGCCACCGGCCCCACACGCTTTAATGGGGTATACACCACGGTGTACAAGATGGCCGAAATGATGGATAAGATGACGGTTAACGGGTTGGTTACAATAAACAGAACAACCACACTTACTACGAAACAGATCAGCGCAAACAGGGTGGCCTCAGCCGGGGTGACTTTGCCCGTGGGCAAGGGGCGGCTTTGCGTGCGGGTCATGATTTTATCCAAATCCTCCTCCAGCACCTGATTCATGCATACCGAAGCACCGCTCAACAGAAACCCACCTACCGTTAACATGACCAGGACGCTCCAGTTGATTTGGGTTGGCGCTGCCAGCGCATAACCGAAGGCACACGAAAAGGCCACGAGCATGGACAAGCGCGGCTTCAGCAATTCATAAAATGCCTTTGTCCGCACCCAAGCCGAAAAATCTGCAACCGTTGACAAATACCCTGGTGACATGCTTAGTTAGTAAACACTTCTTTTCCCTGGATGTTCAGGCGCAAATACAACACATACTGAAGTCCGATTAACACGGTAGCCAGGAGCAAATGAAGAGGCTGCAGGGCTGGAGGAACTTCAAAATACGCCATTCCCGCACCTGTGAGAATGGACGCTAAAGTTACAACGAATACGGCACGCGCTAAAGCGTTTTTTGCACGCCAAAGCATAGCCAAAAGCGCCAGATGGGCGCCCAAAACCAACCATGAAAAACCGCGGTGGACAATAAAAGGGCGGCCTATCCGCTCAATCCAAAACGACCGATCGGCCTCCCGACTAACCACATCCACCATCTCCCTTACAGCCGTGCCCAAAAAGATCTGTACAGCCATCAAAATCATACAAACCACTACCACCCATCGCACGGCAGGCCCGGTTTGAATGGGAGTTTGCGAACCACTGGCATGCCACAGGTGAATCAAAAATCCGACAATCAAGACGGCCAAAAACATGTGCACCGTCACCGTCCAGGTCGTCAGATTAGTCGACACTACAATGGAACCAAACCAACCCTGGACCATGGTAAGCAACAACAAGGCAATGGCCCCGTAAAACAGCCAGGATTTGTGCCTGCGTACCTGCCAACCGCGCCAGACGAGTATGATGATGAATAACCCAATGGCAACGCCCACGAGGCGATTGAGGTACTCAATCCAGGTTTTGGTGGCATTAAAGTCTTCCTCCACCCGAACGGATGGATCACGCTCAAGTTGCGCGGCAGTTTCCGAAAAGCCGGCTGCGCGCAGATAACTCACGAATTTTTGATTTTTCTTTTCCCGAAGGGCCGCGTAGGTCGTTTTATAGTCCGCAGGGAGTTGCTCAACGCGGGTGGGCGGCACCCAGCTACCGAAGCAACGAGGCCAATCGGGGCAGCCCATGCCTGAGCCGGTGCTGCGCACAACACCGCCCACGCCAATTAGAAAATAAACAGCGACCAGGGTTGTGATACACCAACGGTGAAACGCCCTGGTCGCTGTAAAGTCCAAGTCTTAACGGATCAGTGGTGACCTGACGAAGGCTTAACCACAACACCTTCCAGCTTGATCTGCTCATTTTCATGAGGCAGGTTCGATTCAGGTGTTTCCGAATAAGGAATGTGCTGCGGAATAAAGTCTTCCTTCGCACCCGGCTTGCTGTAGTCGTAGGGCCAACGATAAACGGTAGGAATCGCACCCGGCCAGTTGCCGTGCTGAGGTAAACGAGGCGTTGTCCACTCCAGCGTGTTCGAGTTCCAGGGATTAGCCGGGGCCAGACGACCGCGGAAAATGCTGTAGATAAAGTTAAACAGGAACAGGAACTGGGCCGATAGGGTGAGAATAGCTGCCACACTCACCAGCATATTGAGGTCAGCGAAACCACTGAAGGTTTCAAAGCTCGTCCAGGAGTAATAACGCCTCGGGAAGCCCGCGATACCGATGTAGTGCATGGGGAAAAACACGAGATAGACACCCACGAACGTGAGCCAGAAGTGAATAGTGCCCAGGCGTTCGTCCATCATTCGGCCAAACATCTTGGGGAACCAATGATACACCCCGGCCATCATGCCAAAGAAAGAGGCGCTACCCATTACCAGGTGGAAGTGTGCCACAACAAAGTAGGTATCGTGCAGCTGAATGTCTACGGCTGAATTGCCGAGGAATATCCCCGTAATACCACCGGTAAGAAAGAAGGACACCAGGCCAATGGAGAACAACATGGCCGCTGTGAACTTGATATTGCCGCGCCACAAAGTGGTTACATAATTGAATATTTTAACCGCAGAGGGAACAGCAATGATGAGCGTCAGCAGGGTGAAGATGGAACCCAGGAATGGATTCATACCGGTTACGAACATATGGTGTGCCCATACCACGAAGGAGAGGATCGCAATAAACAACATGGAGCCCACCATGGCTTTGTATCCAAATATCGGTTTGCGTGAATTAGTCGCAATGATTTCAGAGGTAATTCCCAATGCCGGCAACAACACAATGTAAACCTCCGGGTGCCCCAGGAACCAGAACAAATGCTGGAACAGGATCGGGCTGCCGCCTACATTGGGCAGGGCCTCCCCTCCGATGTAGATGTCCGACAAAAAGAAACTGGTGCCAAAACTACGGTCGAATATCAACAACAAGGCCGCCCCGAACAACACCGGGAACGACAACAATCCGATGATAGCTGTAAAGAAGAAAGCCCACACGGTGAGGGGCATCTTTGTAAATGACATGCCCTGCGTACGCATGTTGATGATGGTAGTGATATAGTTAATACCTCCCAGCAACGTACTTACAATAAACAACGCCATTGATACAAGCCACAGCGTCATGCCTAGACCAGAACCCTGGATAGCTTGAGGCAACGCGCTCAGAGGGGGATAGACTGTCCACCCGCCACCGGCCGGGCCGGTAGATAGGAACAAGGAACTCAGCATCACCACGCTGGACAAAAAGAAGAACCAGTAGGACAGCATGTTCATGAAGCCGGAAGCCATATCGCGCGCACCAATCTGCAGGGGGATTAAGAAGTTACTGAATGTGCCGCTCAGGCCGGCTGTCAATACGAAGAACACCATGATGGTTCCGTGCATGGTCACGAGCGCCAGGTAGAATTCAGCATCAATTTTTCCTTCCGGGGTTATCCAGCCGCCCAGCACCGGGCGAAGCCATTCGAGATTCGCTTCCGGAAAACCAAGTTGCAAACGGAAGATCACTGAGAGAACGCCTCCGATCAGCGCCCAAAACATGCCCGTGATCAGGAACTGCTTGGCAATTACTTTGTGATCCTGGCTGAAAATATAGTTCGTCCAGAAGTTACCTTCGTGGTGCTCGTGCTCATGGCTATCGTGCTCATGGCTATCGTGCTGCTGGGCGGATTTGATGTCGATATCGATGGTTGCCATAGTTCGGAAAATATCTTAGTTGGACGTTTGAGTTACCTGCGGAGCTGCCACACTTTCCAGCGGCAAACCGGCTTTAATCATGGCTACCTCGCGCAGTTCTGCCGGCACGCGCTTCAGGTAGTCGGGGTTTTGCTTCAGCCAGGTTTCCTGTTGGGTCATCCAGGCCACATAATCCTCGTAGCTGTCGTGTACGTACACGGGGAACTTCATGGAGAAATGGCCTTTTCCGCAAATTTCGGTGCACGCCATCTCAAAATTGAAGTTTGAATTACCCGTTTCGGCCCGCATGTCGTTGGTTGACTTCGTGGGCGTAAACTTGAACGTGGTGTGAATACCGGGCACGGCATCCATCTTCACACGGAAGTGCGGCAGGAAAACGGAATGGAGAACATCTTTCGCCCGAATTTTTAACAATACCTCGCGGCCTTTTGGCAGGTGAAGTTCCAGCGATTTAAAGTCATCGAATGAGTGCTTGTCTGACAGATCGATGCCAAACTCATTAGACGCGTCAATCATCTGGTAATTATTCTTACCCAACTGGCCGTCTTTTACTCCCGGGTATCGGGATGTCCAGGCGAACTGTTGCGCTACTAATTCAATCACAACCGCATCGTCTTTGGCAGGTCCGGTGATATCTGTCCAGGCGGTAAGTCCTTTGAAAATCAATAATGTCAATACAATGGCTGGAACAATCGTCCAGGTTAATTCAAGGTAATGGTTATCGGCAAAGAATGATGCTTTCCGGTTCTTATCGTACCTGTATTTGAAGGTGAACCAAAACAAGCCGATGAAAATGATGGTGAAAGACCCAACGGTAATCCACATGGTGGTCCAAAACAAGCCATCCGTAACAACCCCATGCTCGGAGGCCACCGGAAGCGTGTAGTCAGCAAAATAGGTGAACGAATACCAAAAGAAAACCGAGAGCCCGGCCACCAAAAACAACATAAAAAGCCATGCATTGGTGTTATTCATAGCGCTGACCGCATCGCCCTCTTTACCCTTCACCACACCTACCAGATTTCCGATTCGGAAGATCAGGTAGAGGATGGCTATTACCAGTACTACTGCCGCAACTATCAAAAAGGTCATCATAACTCGTTGTATTTCGTCTTCGGTTTAAATGTGGTGGTTCAAACTCTCGGGCATGAACGGATGGTTCTTGGCTACCAGCTGAACTTTAGAAAGGGCATTCAATACGATGTAAAGGAAGGCCGCCAGGAAAATCATCAGCAAGCCCAATTCCAAAAACCCAAATCCTCCTTCACCTTTCATCACCCCGGGGGTTATCATGTTATAAAAGTCAAACCAATGGCCAAGAATCACGATAGGCGTTACCACCTTCAGCATCGACATTTGGCGTTTGGCGTCTCTCGTCATCAATAACAAGAAGGGAAGCACAAAGTTTAGTAACAGATTAAGAAAGAAAATCCAGCTGTACGGTGCCGTCTTCATACGGGTGATGAAGTAGACGGTTTCTTCCGGGATGTTGGCGTAATAGATCAGCAGGAACTGGCCGAACCAGATGTACGTCCAGAAAATGCTGAAGGCAAACACAAATTTGCCGAGGTCGTGCAGGTGGTTGGAGTTCACCATCTTCAGGTACCCTGCGTCTTTCAGGTTCACCACAATGAGGGTAATAAACGCCAGGCCCGTCACCCACCAGCTCGCAAACATGTACCAGCCAAACATGGTGCTGTACCAGTGTGTGTCAATACTCATAATCCAATCCCAGGCGGCAACCGAAGAGGTAACACCGAAGATGACCAGGAAGATAGCCGAGAACTTGCGGGCACTGAAGAAGTGGGCGGTGTTGCCGCTCAGGTCTTCGGCCAGCATTTCCTTCTTAATCCAAGTGAAGAAAAGGTACCACAAGCCAAAGAAGGCAATCATGCGCACCACGAAAAAGATCGGAAACCCCCCAGCCGCAAAGGGCCAGAAGAAGTAAGCCGACTTACCATCCAGTATCTTGTCGTATCCGGGGGTATCTTTTACATACAGGTCGTGGTGGGTCCAATGAAACACATCGCCCTTCACCAAAAACCAGAGACCCACCATCATCACACCGGCAATGGGAATCCAATGCCCGATGGCCAGCGGAATGCGCTTAATTGGAGCCGACCAGCCCGCCTGCGCGGCATACTGAATCGCAATGAAAAACAAACCGATTACACCGATGCCGGCAAAGAACACATTGTTATGCCACAACGAGGTGTATAGGCGCTTCAGCCACGGTGCGCTTCCATGATGCTCGCCTCCGGCCGCCTCCGGCTCCGCCCCTACTGCGTTGGTTGACGCCACCAGCGACTGATTCACCACGGCTGCATGTTCATCATGCCCAGCACCGTGACCATCACTCATGGCCATCCACAGACCGACACCGAGAAAGAACATACCCGCTAACGCGAGGTATATGATTTTTCGCTTGGCACCGGAGGTAAACTCGAATTTTTCGTCCGCTATCATGGTAACTGATCTATGTCGTTATTATTTGCTCTGTAATTGCTTTACGTACATGGCGATTTTCCAACGGTCGTCCGGGCTAACCTGGCTGCCGTGCGGCAACATGTTACCCGCGCCAAAAGTGATCACATGAAAAATGTGTCCTTCCGTAATTCCCAGGTAGTTTTCCGCTTTCAGGTTGGCCACACCTAAGGCATAATTCTGTGCGATCTTGCTTTCGGCTGCGCCCGTTTTGCCATGGCAATGCTGGCATTGTGATACGTATAACACTTTGCCCTGCTCCAGGTAGGCGGCCACCTGCGCGGTGTCCTTGCGTAACGGGTTAGAGAGCTTAGCCGTATAGGCCGGAATGCTGTCTTTTGCGATGCGTTTGCCACGATAAGGCAGCCATCCGCGCTGATCGCGCTTCACCGTATTCGGAGCGGGCTCGCGCGAGTTCATGCCATACGGATTGTACTTATTCGAATTAAAGTATTCGCCACGACCGTTGTCCAATGAATTGACAATCGTGCCGGCACTTTCATCCGTTATCTGGCTCAACGGTTCGTAAGCCACCGAGTGATACATGTTGGGCGCATACTCCAAACCCTGGTAATCGCCACCGGCTTTGCAACCGGCCAGTACCGCGGCCGCACCCAACACAATTGCTATTATTCCTTTGCGCATAGACTTAGAAATTCTTTTCGTTGACTTCTTCTGCACCGTTTTCCTTCAGGATGCGGGCAATTTCATCCTTCGAAAGTTTGTTGCTGGCCAAATCAATGGCCATCACATGCTTGTCGTTCGTGCTGCGGATATCAAACTGGCGGGGCCACTTGTAGGGCTTCAAATCACTAACGATCATAAAAGTACCAACCATACCGAAGGCAGCCAGCAACACCGTTAACTCAAATGTTACCGGCACGAAAGGCGGCAGGGAAGCAAAGTTCTTACCCCCAATAATCATCGGCCAGTCAAAACCCAACATCCAGATCTGCATGGTTAGCGCCAGCATGGTGCCCGTCATGCCAAACAGGAAAGCGGCTATCGGTAAGCGTGACCGCTTATACCCCAGTGCTTCGTCAAGCCCGTGAACCGGAAAGGGTGTGTACACTTCTTCGATACGTACGCCTTTCTCGCGAATGTGCTCTACGCCATGCAGCAGCACGTCCTCATCATTGAATACTCCAACCAGATAGTGTTTGCCTTTATCCATGGTGCTTGCGTTCTGATGTTGCTTTAATAATACTCTTGACTTCGGCCATGTTGATCACCGGGAAATACTTGGAGAACAGGAAGTAAGCCGTAAAGAAAATACCGAACGTGAATACGTACTGACCCACATCATACATGGTGGGATAAAACATAGACCAGCTCGAAGGCAGGTAATCGCGGTGAAGCGAAGTCACGATAATTACAAAGCGCTCGAACCACATGCCGATGTTCACAATGATGGACAATACAAACGTGGCGGCAATGTTGGTGCGCAATTTCTTGAACCAGAAGAGTTGGGGCGAAATCACGTTACACGTCATCATACTCCAGTAGGCCCACCAGTACGGACCCGTAGCGCGGTTGATGAATGCGTATTGTTCTGCGGGCACCTGACCGTACCAGGCAATGAAGAACTCGGTGATGTAGGCGATACCCACGATAGAACCCGTGATGATGATCACAATGTTCATCAACTCAATGTGGTAGATGGTGATGTAATCTTCGAGTTTGAAAACCTTGCGCGTTACCAGCAGCAGGGTTAACACCATCGCGAAGCCGGAGAAGATCGCACCGGCCACAAAGTAGGGCGGGAAGATGGTGGTATGCCAGCCGGGAATAACAGACGTAGCAAAGTCAAAGGAAACGATGGTGTGAACCGACAGCACGAGGGGTGTTGAAAGGCCGGCCAAAATCAACGCCACCGATTCGTAGCGGCTCCAGGTGCGGGCGGCTCCGTCCCATCCAAAACTTAAGGCATTATAAATCAACGCGCGGGTTTTGTGCCCCATGGCAACGGCACGGTCGCGAATAACCGCGAAGTCCGGAATGAGACCCATATACCAAAACACCAAAGAAACCGAGAAGTAAGTGGAGATCGCAAATACATCCCACAACAGCGGAGAGTTAAAGTTCACCCACAGTGATCCAAACGCATTGGGCAGCGGCAGCGCCCAGTAAAATCCGAGCCAGAGGCGACCCATGTGGAAGGCCGGGAAACTGGCCGCACAAATCACCGCAAAAATGGTCATGGCCTCAGCCGCCCGGTTGATCGACATTCGCCAACGCTGGCGGAACAATAACAGAATGGCCGAAATGAGCGTACCTGCGTGACCGATACCGACCCACCAAACGAAATTGGTGATGTCCCATGCCCACCCTACGGTTTTATTTAAACCCCACATGCCAATGCCTTCCCACAGCATAATGCATACGCAGTAAAGGCCAAAGAGCAGCAGCACGAGGGAGAAACCAAAGGCCATCCACCACGAACGGGCGGGCGCGGCTTCTACCTGCCGGCTAATGTCCTCCGAAACATCGGCCACCGATTTGCCACCGGTTACCAGGGGTTCGCGAATCGCGGAAGTTACTTGCATATCAATTAGTCAATAGTCGTAGTTCAATTCAATTTTCAGGCGTTTTCCTTTTTGCCGTCCTTGTTGCGGATCTTGGTGAGGTAGAAGATGTTCGGCTTCACACCGATTTCTTCCAGCACACGGTACGCCCGCGGATTGCCAATCTTCTTGTCAATACCGTAGTTGAAGACTCTCTCTTCCTCTCCTTTCGCGTTCTTCACCGTCTTGTAGTGATCAATCTTCAACAACTTGCTGATGCGGCTTTCGGGGTTGTTCATGTCACCAAAGACGATGGCACCCGTTGAGCACGAAGCCTGGCAAGCGGTTATCACTTCGCCATCATTCAGCTCACGCTTCTCTTTCTTCGCAGTGAGTTTACCCGTTTGGATGCGCTGCACACAGAACGAGCACTTTTCCATAACCCCGCGCGAACGGACGGTTACTTCCGGGTTGAGCACCATGCGGCCGAGATCTGTATTCATAGCCGGGTTCGACTGATAGAACTGCTGGTTGTCGTGGTACTTAAACCAGTTGAAGCGTCTTACTTTATACGGGCAGTTGTTGGCACAATAGCGTGTACCGATACAACGGTTGTACGTCATTTGGTTGAGACCTTCCGAGCTGTGCGTGGTGGCCGCTACCGGGCAAACCGTTTCGCAAGGCGCGTTGTTGCAATGCTGACACAACATCGGTTGGAAGGTAACTTCCGGATTTTCTGATGCCTGCTCCAAGCCCTCGTAATCACCAGGCTGGGCATCTGAACTGTAGTAGCGGTCAATCCGCAGCCAGTGCATTTCACGCCTGTTGATAACCTCCTGCTTGCCAACCAGGGCCACGTTGTTTTCAACGTTACAGGCCACTACACACGCACCGCAACCGGTACAGGTGTTCAAATCAATGGCCATACCCCAGTGGTGGCTCTTATATTCGTGGCCTTTCCACAAACTCAAGGACGCAGCTTCTACTTTCTCATCCCACTTGGTAATCATCGGGTTTTCCCGACCTGCTGCCGGATCTTTCTTGAACTCCGCCAGTGTAGACTCCTGAATCACATTCGTCCGCCCCATGTAGGTCTGGTGGATCTGCGTCTGGGCGATCTGAAAATCTTCGTTGACTTTCTCAACTTTCACTCCGCTGGTAGCTGAATAATTCACAGAACCGTTCAGCATAGAAAGCAGCGTGTAGGCATTCACGCCTAAATTCTCGGCTACGGTACCCACCTTGGTGCGACCGTAACCCAGTGTAATACCCACGGTGCCTTGCGCCTGGCCGGGCTGCACGAGGGCGGCTACTTTTACGGTTTTACCATTAGCTGATACACTGACCAACTGCGTGCGTCCTTCTGCATCGTTCTTAATGCCCAGTGCATTGGCGTCCTTCAGCGAAAGGGTTACGTAGTGATCCCAAACCGCTTTCGTAATCGGATCGGGTAACTCCTGAAGCAGCGGGTTATTGGCCATACTGCCATTGCCTACGGTAGCACTCTCGGCAATTACCAGCTCTATGCCACTGGCGTTTGCTTTGTAGGTCGCACCAATGCTGCTATCGGCTGATGATAAAGCTTCGTTGCGGAATGATACGCTGCCCCCGGCAGAGGCGCCACTCTCATACACGCCATCATACAAACGCTGGTCCCACCAGGTCTGGAAGTCCCAGCCCTGGCTATCGTTGGCAAAAAACTTACTCTTCCAGTTGTTCTGTACAAACGAGTAGTAATCGGCATTGGCCACACCGGCCCACGTCATGAAACTTTCCTGGGCCTGGCGCGATTTAAAAATCGGTGTAATGGCCGGCTGCGAAAGCGAGTAATGTCCCTTCTTGGGTTCAAAGTCGTTCCACGACTCGAGGTAATGATGATCGGGTGCTTTGTAGGCACAGGCCGAAGCCGTTTCATCCTCGGTGTAAGAGGTTGACACCGACAAAGCCATCGCTTTGATCGCTTTCTCCAACTTCTCACCCATCGGGTGATCGTACACCGGGTTGCAGTTGTAAAAAATCACACCGTCTACTTTTCCGCCTTCGGCCTCGGCAATGAAAGCCGCCATGGCCTCGTCATTACCCTGACGGTAGTTGACGGGAAGCCCCGGAAGAATGGTAGAACCATAGTTGCCCAACAAGTTGTTGATGGCATTGACCACGACCTGAACAGCCTTATCGTTCGAGCCGCTGACCACCACGGACTTTCCCCGGTTTTCCCACAGCTCGCCTGCGGCTTTTTCCAGGTTGGCCACGCCACTAAGGGTAGATGAAATACCCGCTACGCCTGCCTTACCGGCAAGAAGATTATAAAGCGCGGCTACCACCAAACCTTCTTGGGACGGACGGATAGCAGTGCGGTAGTCGGCATTGGCTCCTGTAAGCGAAAGGTTGGACTCGAACTGGTAGTGACGAGACATTTCGCGCTTGTCTTCACTGACTTCGCGTGTAGTTGCGTATTGCTTTGAAAACTCAATTGGGGCGAGCCAGGTGTTGAGGAAGTCTGCACCTATACTCACGATTACGTTAGCCTTGCTGAAATCGTAAGATGGAATCATACCCGTGCCAAATGATTCTTCATTGGCTTTCCAAATCCCGTAGTACGACACGGGGTCATACTGGATGTGCTGCGTGGTGGGGTACTTCGCTTTGAAAGCGGCAATCGCCTGTTGTGTGCTGGGGCTCAGAATAGTCTGGCTAACCAGGCGAATTTGTCCACCTTTAGCGGCAATCTCGCCCAACTTGGCAATCACTTCACTGTCCACCTTGTCCCAGTCAGCGTTGGCAGTGCCAACTTTCGGGCCCCGTAGCCGGTAGTTATCGTAGAGCGACAAAACCGATGCCTCAACCTGGGCGCTGGTACCGCCCAACGTCACTTTTGAGAGCGAGTTTCCGTCAACCTTGATCGGACGTCCATCGCGCACTTTTACTACAATCGAGCAGTAGTCGCCACCATTAACATAGCTGGAGGCATAATAATTGGGAATGCCTGGATCAACATCAACCGGCTTATTGATATAAGGTATGGCCTTACGCACCGGAGCTTCGCAGGCAGCGAGAGAAACCGCGGCTACGCTGAAGCCCATCATCTTCAGGAAATCCCTGCGCGAGTGGCCGGGATCTTGGTCAACGCCCAGGTCAACAAACTCCTTATCGGCATGCTTCACGTAGTTCGGGTCGTTGGTCAGTTGCGGCAGACCCTTCCAGTACGTTTTGGTTGTATTGCTCATAGATCTATAGTCAAAGAAATCAGAAACCCCTTATTAATAGTGGCACTTGGCACACTCTAAACCACCAATATCCTCCACTTTCATGGCAGCCTTCTGGCCTTTCGCGGCCTTGTGTAACTGCTCCAACTTGTCATAGTAGGCATTGTCTTTGGTGTTTACATTGGTTTTGCGATGGCAGTCAATGCACCATCCCATCGTCAATAGCGAGTATTGCTTTACCACATCCATTTCCTGAATTGGGCCATGGCAGGTCTGGCATTCAATGTTACCCACGTTCACGTGCTGGGCGTGGTTGAAGTAAGCGAGGTCCGGAAGGTTATGGATGCGAATCCATTCGATTGGCTTTTGCTTGCCGCTATACCGGCCGGTGGCGGGGTCGTAACCCACCGCAGCATAAATTTTTGAAATCTCGGCTGTGCCGGAAATTGCGCCTTGCTGGATATAGGTATGGCAGTTCATACAAATGTTGGCCGAGGGGATGTTGGCCTGTTTGCCTTTGAGTACACCGGTATGGCAGTACTTGCAATCCACCTCATTGACGCCTGCGTGAATTTTGTGGGAGAAGGCAATGGGTTGCTTAGGCGCATACCCTTGCTGCACGCCTATGGAGTACAGGCCGTCTATGACCGTTTTGAAGACTACGGCCGAAACCACAAACACCACCACGAAGATGAAGCCCGGGCTGCGAATGATCGAGGCGGCTGTGTAAGGAGACTCTACTACGTCTTTGTCCTCTTCACTGAGGTCACGCTGGTTTAGAAATTTCTTTAATGCATTAACAATCAGCACCAATATCACCAGCAACAACAACAAGATCACAAACATGCCGATGATGATCAGGTTGAGGTAGGCGGAGGGAACAGCTGCACCGCCACCAGCCTGAGCAGCGGTATCCTGACCGGGTGCAGGAGCATCAACTTTCTTGGCCTCAGCTTCTACATAAGCTAAAATATCGAGAATCTGATCGTCCTTCAGGTTAGTGAAGGCCGTCATCTGGCTGTTATTGTACTCTTTAAAAATTTTGTTGGCGTACTCGTCCCCGCTGGCGATCAACTTGGCCGAGTTTTTCACCCATTCGATGGTCCAGGCAATGGAGGGTACGCGGGTTTCGTAACCTGCCAGGGCCGGGCCCGTCCACTTTTGCTTGACGCGGTGGCAGGTGTAACAATTGGTCTTAAATAATTGCTCCCCGGATTTGATGGATTCGTCATCTGTCGGAACAGTCTGAGCGAAAAGGGTAAAAGAGACGGTGAGGAAAAAAAGCAGGGTTAAAAAAGAATGAAAACGCGCGACTCGGTAATGCATCATGACGTTTAGGACTTCGCCTTTTTAACGAAGTGGCACAAATCTAAGGGCCAATGGCGGTTTTTCAAACAAAAAATCATTAGGGAACGAATAATATTTGGCTAGACAATTTCACTTCAAGTGAATGTTTAACTTACCACTTGCGACCGGAAAAAATTGCTACCGAGCGTTGAACGAAACACTTGCCAAATTGCCGCCCCATACTGTTTAGAACCGTTATAAACTGAAAATATCCTGATTGTGAGCCCCTTTGAATACGTAGCGGTGCTGGTGTCGATTATCTTGGGCTTGGGGATAACCCAAATCATCACCGGTTTGGCTGATGCCCTGCATCAAAAGAATGTTCGGTTTTACTGGCCACATGTCCTGTGGGTGCTGCTGGTGTTTATCCTACACGTGCACGAATGGTGGATTTTTTACGAAATGCGCACCAACACCAGCTGGCAACTTGGCCAATTCCTGTTCACCCTGCTTTACCCCATCAACCTGTTTGTGCTGGCACGCCTGCTCTTCCCCATCAATTGGGCCGAGGGCTATAACCTGAAAGCGTTTTATCTGCAACACTTCCGAAAACTCTACTGGGGATTCATTTCTCTGGCCGCTTTATCCATCGTAACGAACCTGGCGATTCTGGGCGACCCGCTTCTTGAACAAGTCAACAAGCTGTTCATCCTGGTGTTGCTTTTGCCCACCGTGCTGCGCCAATCTGTGCCCGAGCGGGTACATCAGATCATCGTATCGGTCTTGTTCGTCTTAATGTTGGTAAGCCTGGTTTTCACCTGGAACGAACTGGTGATTAAGGCGTAGCCACTGAGAAGCGGTAAATCGTTTTTTGGCGGTAAGTTTCGCCCGGTTTCAATTCGGTGGTCGGAAACCCGGGTTGATTGGGTGAATCGGGAAAATGTTGCGCCTCGAGACAAAAGGCAGAGCGATGAACATACACCCTGCCGCCCTTGCCAATGTCCGAACCATCTAAAAAGTTGCCGCTGTAGAATTGCAAGCCAGGTTCAGTAGTCCATACCTCCATCACCCGTCCGCTGCCCGGCTCGGTTACTACGGCCGCCAATCCAAGATCATTGACTGGCTTGTTCAAAACAAATGTGTGATCATATCCACGACCGGCACGAAGTTGGGGGTCAACTTCGCCAATGCGCTCACCGATAGCGTGCGGTTGGGTAAAGTCAAAAGGCGTGCCGGCAACGGTAGCCATAACGCCCGTGGGAATCAGGCCATCATCTACCGGGCAATACCGGTCTGCCATTAATTGAAGTTGGTGACCCGACACATTGCCCGACCCTGCGCCCGCCAGGTGAAAAAAACAATGTTGGGTAAGGTTGATAATCGTGGTCTGATCGGTTGTGGCTTCATAGTTGACCACCAGTTCATTTTCATCGGTGATTGAATAGGTTACCGTCACCTTCAGGTTTCCGGGGTAACCCTCTTCCCCATCGCGGCTCAGGTAATACAATTCCAGCTTTTGGGTTCCCTGCAGTTCGGTCAACTCCGATCGCCAAAACACGTTATGGAAACCTCCCGGCCCACCGTGCAGCGCATGCGCGGTGTCAATGTTGAGTTGATATTCCTGGTCGTCAATCGAAAAACGCCCACGCGTAATTCGATTCGCAAAGCGCCCAATCAGGGCACCTAAGTACGGATTGCCGTTGATATACTGGGCGGCCGAATCGTACCCGAGCACGATGTCGGCAAGTTTTCCCTCGCGGTCCGGAACCCACAATTCCATGATGCGGCCACCAAAGTTGGTGACCTTCATTCGCAACCCATTTTTATTTTGCAGTTCATACACATGAAATAAGCGATCAACTTCAGGTACCGTGGTAGTCATAGAGTCAGAAGTACGGGTGGAACACGACAACGTGATCATCGCAGCCAAAAACAACGGGCGAATCATGAGCGGAAGGTACATCATTCGCCCGGCTTGAAAAACGGATTTTACACAAGGCTACTCGCTCGGCTGGCGTCTCCACCGCGGGTATAAAAAAATGGCCAATTTTACCGGTTAGGCAAACAAAGACAGGTGCAATGTGCCTGTACGTTCTGCCTGCGTTTTCCAGCCGCTGCCGGTGGGCCAGGTCAATCAGCCCGCTTGACACAGCGTACACGACCGAGTTCCTCTTGCCGATCAGAATAGTCTCAGGATTTCTCGTTGATCTGATCCAGCATCGCCTGGCACTTCTCTTTACGAAGGATGTCGTCTGGCTCGCGGGGCGCTAGGCGCACGGCCCTTACCAGCAACGCCTTGGCTCTCGGATAATTCTTTTGGTAGTGGTACACGGAAGCTTCGCCATAGAGGAAAAGAATATTGTCGGGGTCGAGTGTGCTGGCACGCTCAAAATGCCGGATGGCCTTTTCCATGGAAACATCCTCGGGCATGCCGCCAAAGAAAAAATCGCAGGCCACCTGCTCCAGCCAGTTGAGTTTTGCCAATTCAAAATGCCACTTACCCAATACGAAATACACCGGGGCAAACGTGGAGTCAAACGTCACGATGGTTTCCGCTTCTTCGCGGATAATTTTGGCATTCTTGATTTTTTCACGCGGGTTGTCAGCAATTTCGGACAGCAAGCCCATGGAAATGATATGCGCAAAACGGCCGCCCACTGATTGGGGATTCAACTGGATGGCCTTCTGTGCATAGGCCTGTGCTTTTTCGTAGTGTGTTCGCTTGGCCGATTTCTCCTTCAAATGGCCTCCCACGTTCGATTCCATTCGGCTCGCATGCCAAAGCGCCTCTTCATGGGTGGGTTGCCGTTGCAACACGGCTTCATATTTGGTCAACGCCTCCTCAACTTTGAACGCCTTCTCCAATGCGAGCCCTTCGGCAAATAAATCATTTGCGGATTGACCATGAACGGCCAGCACCACACACATGAATCCAATCATCATCCCACATCTCATGCTGCAAAAGTAAAGGAAGCCGGCCAAACGTTTCCAATTGTTTGAACCGAACGATTTCAAAAAGCTTATCTTTCGGCTGAAAAAAGTGGAATTCCCTTTTGAATATTCCGGAAATCATTTGACCCACCTTACCGATTGCGGGAATTGTCTGGCAGGGTGGAAATTCCGGAAATGACCTGACGCTGGTATTCCGGGAATGGTTTGACCCACTCGGCAAGGTAATATTCCGGGAATTACCTGACCCACCTGATGGTCAGGATTCCGGAAATGATCTGACCCACCTTTGAGCTTTGGGATTTGATGCCGATAGGCGTTGGTTTGCGCATTGAAAAAGTAAACCCTAGCGCTTTACGTCACAACCATTACGTATGCACCAGATCAGAAGAATACTTGAATTACAATCCGATGGCCAAAGCATCCGCCACACGGAAAGGCTCACAGGGCTATCTCGCAACACGATAAGAGAATATTTGCGCAGGGTTGCCGCTGCGGGCTTAAATGTGCGCCAAGCCTTGGGCCTTGAACAGGATTCACTTGCCGCCCTTGTTTACACAGATGACATTGAATTGTTGCGCACGGGGCGAGCCAAAGATGAACGCTACGCGCTATTCGAGCAACGCGCAGATTATTTTTCCTCAGAG
>Ga0209985_10000209_pt1 | contig 66620 bp, 64 predicted proteins | sample NOAtaG_FD_187305 | JGI IMG/M metagenome (GOLD analysis project Ga0209985, IMG submission 187305) | Freshwater lake microbial communities from Lake Erie, under a cyanobacterial bloom - NOAA_Erie_Diel6S_1000h metaG (SPAdes) (version 2) | ecosystem: Environmental > Aquatic > Freshwater > Lake ... | reverse complement strand
GGTGACGCCGGCACCGGTGGCACCCCGGTTCCAGGCGGCGATGGCCCGGCTGTTGCCGATGCCGTAGCTGCGCGTGACCTCTGCCGAGGTCGGCGAAGGGGCCGGGGCCGGCGGCGGCGGTGGCGGGGGGGGCGGTGGTGGGGGGGGAGGAGGCGGCGGGGGAGGCGGGGGCGGCGGGGTGATCACGCCGCCGCCGGGTGCGCCGCCTCCTCCCCCCCCGCCACAGGCGGCGAGCGGCAGGGCGAGGGCGGCCGCGAGCATGGCGGGCATGGCGAACGTGCGCAAGAATCTCATCACTGGGCTCCACCGACCAATCCCGCCGTTCAAGGATCAGCCGCGTCTGATTACTCAATCCTTGAGGTGCGTGGTGAAATGGGCCAGCAGCCGGGCCCAGGCGTCTGGACCGGCCACGGGATCCCAGCCGGCGCGATAGTCGGCGAGGAAGCCGTGCTGCGAGGCCGGATAGACGACGATCTCGCTGCCCGCCGCGCCGGCTCGGCCCAGCGCCGCGCGCATGGCCTCGACCGTGTCCAGCGGGATGCCGCGGTCCTGACCGCCGTAGAGGCCGAGCACCGGGCCCTTGAGGTCGCCGGCGACGTCGACCGGCCAGGGTGCCCCGGCGGCGCGCTGCTCCGGCGTGGCGTCAGCGGCGGGAGCGAGGCGGCCGTACCACGCGACGCCGCTCTTCAGGGCCGCGAACCGGGCCGAGGCCTGCCACACCACCTTGCCGCCCCAGCAGTAGCCGGTGATGCCCACGCGGTCGCTGTCGGCCCAGAGCTGCTGGTCGGTCCAGGCCAGGGTGGCGGCGATGTCGCCCATGACCTGCTCGTAGCCGGCGGCGGCGACGATGCGCTGGATCTCGGCGAAGTCGGTCAGGGGTGCCGGGTCGGCGACGCGCACGAAGAAGGCCGGGGCCACGGCGGCGTAGCCGGCCTTCGCCAGCCGCCGGCAGATGTCCATGATCCAGGCGTGCAGACCGAAGATCTCGGACACGACGATGACCACCGGGAAGGGCCCGTCGCCCTCCGGGCGGGCCACATAGGCCGGCAGGTCGAAGCCGTCCGGGGCGGGGTAAGCCACCTCGCTGATCACCAGTCCCGCGCTGTCGGTGACGATCGGCTGGGCCGCCTGGGCCAGGGCGGCCGGGGCGTAGCCGGCGAAGGCGGCCGCCCCGACCAGGGCCCCGGCGAGGCCGCGGCGGCTGAGGACAGCGTCTTCGGGCGCGGGGCCCTCGGGACGGTGAAGCGTGGGCATGGCGGTCCTTCAGAGATGCGGCGTGCCCGGACCATCGCAGGCTGTCCGGGAGCCGTCGACTCCCATTGATGTGATGCGTCAGCCCGCCCGGCGCAGGGTCAGGTTGAGGCGGCCGCCCCCGGGCAGCAGGCGCGACGAGCCGGGCAGGAGGCGGTCGATCCCGTGACGGCACAGGCGGGCGGGTCCGGACAGCAACAGCACGTCGCCAGAGGCCAGCCGCAGCGACCGGGTCGGGCCGCCCTCGGCGGGGCCGAAGCGGAACAGGGCCGTGTCACCCAGAGACACCGACAGAACCGGCGCGGTCAGGTCGGCCTCGTCCCGGTCCTGGTGCAGCCCCATGCGGGCCCCGGCGTCGTAGAGGTTGACGAGGCAGGCGTCCGGCGGCCGATCCGGGTCGGCATGATTGGCCCACAGGTCCAGCAGGAGGGGCGGGATGGGCGGCCAGGGCCGGCCGGTCGCCGGGTGGGTCTGCTGGTAGCGGTAGCCGCCGGAGCGGTCCGCGACCCAGCCCAGTGGGCCGAGGTTGCTCATCCGGACCGACATCGGCCGCCCGCAGGGGGTCACGGGGCGGTAGGGCGGGGCGGTCCCGAGAGCGACACGCACGGCGTCGCGCAGGGCCGCCTGGGCCGCCGCGTCGAGCCGGCCGGGCCAGAGCTTCAGCCCCGGCAGAGGCTCGAGGGCCGGCCCGGCGGGAGACTCCGTCATCGCCATGCTCCCGGTCGTGCAAACCCTTGCGAGCCCTTGCGGGCCATGTGGCCTTCCCCATATGCGGAGCCAAGCGTTCCGGTGTCGCAGCTGCGAGGCCGGAACGACCACAACAACCCCTGTCGCGTCCGCCGGTTTCCGGCGATCCCCAAGGCGCGGCGCTGTATTTTCACCATGGGGGCGATCAGGCGCGGCGCTCGGATCAGGAGGCCGCCGCATCGCCCGCCGCAAGGAGACGGAAAGCCCGCCATGAGCAAGATCATCGGCATCGACCTTGGCACGACCAACTCGTGCGTGGCCGTGATGGACGGCAAGTCCCCCAAGGTCATCGAGAACGCCGAGGGCGCGCGTACCACCCCGTCTGTGGTCGCCATCCAGGACGGCGGCGACACCCTGGTCGGCCAGCCGGCCAAGCGCCAGGCGGTGACCAATCCATCGAACACTTTCTTCGCCATCAAGCGCCTGATCGGCCGCAATTTCGACGATCCGGTGGTGGCCAAGGACAAGGGCATGGTGCCCTACGAGATCGTCAAGGGCCGGAACGGCGACGCCTGGGTGCGCGCCCACGGCAAGGACTACTCGCCGCAGCAGATCTCGGCCTTCACCCTGACCAAGATGAAGGAGGCTGCCGAGGCCTATCTGGGCGAGAAGGTCACCCAGGCCGTCATCACCGTGCCGGCCTATTTCAACGACGCCCAGCGCCAGGCCACCAAGGATGCCGGCAAGATCGCCGGCCTCGAAGTGCTGCGCATCATCAACGAGCCGACCGCGGCGGCGCTGGCCTATGGCCTCGAGAAGAATGACGGCCAGAAGATCGCCGTCTATGATCTCGGTGGCGGCACCTTCGACGTCTCGATCCTCGAGATCGGCGACGGCGTGTTCGAGGTGAAGTCGACCAACGGCGACACCTTCCTCGGCGGCGAGGACTTCGACCTGCGTCTGGTCGATTACCTGGCCGACGAGTTCAAGAAGGAGCAGGGCGTAGACCTGCGCCAGGACAAGCTGGCCCTGCAGCGCCTGAAGGAAGAGGCAGAGAAGGCCAAGAAGGAACTGTCCTCGACGAGCCAGTACGAGGTCAACCTGCCGTTCATCTCGATGAACGCCTCGGGCCCGCTGCACCTCAACATCAAGCTGTCGCGGGCCAAGCTGGAAGCGCTGGTCGAGGACCTGATCCAGCGCACCATCGAGCCGTGCCAGAAGGCCCTGAAGGACGCCGGTCTGAAGGCCTCGGACATCGACGAGGTGGTGCTGGTCGGCGGCATGACCCGCATGCCAAAGGTGCAGGAGGCAGTGAAGGCCTTCTTCGGCAGGGAGCCGCACAAGGGCGTGAACCCGGACGAGGTCGTGGCGCTGGGCGCAGCGGTCCAGGCCGGGGTGCTGCAGGGCGACGTCAAGGACGTGCTGCTGCTGGACGTGACCCCGCTGACCCTGGGCATCGAGACCCTGGGCGGGGTGTTCACTCCGCTGATCGAGCGCAACACCACCATCCCGACCAAGAAGAGCCAGGTATTCTCGACCGCCGACGACAACCAGTCGGCCGTGACCATCCGGGTCTTTCAGGGCGAGCGGCCGATGGCGGCGGACAACAAGCTGCTGGGCCAGTTCGACCTGATGGGTATTCCGCCGGCCCCGCGCGGCATGCCGCAGATCGAGGTTGCCTTCGACATCGACGCCAACGGCATCGTCAACGTCTCGGCCAAGGACAAGGCGACCAACAAGGAGCAGTCGATCCGCATCCAGGCCAACGGCGGCCTGTCGGACGCCGATATCGAGCGGATGGTCAAGGAAGCCGAGGCCAACGCCGCGGCTGACAAGACCCGCAAGGAGCTGGTCGAGGCCCAGAACGCTGCCGACAGCCTGATCCATTCGACCGAGAAGGCCCTGGCCGAGCACGGCGACAGGATCCCGGCGGACGACAAGGGCGCGATCGAGGCCGCCGTCAGCGACCTGAAGTCCGCCCGTGACGGAAGTGACCCGGAAGCCATCCGGGCCAGGACCTCGACCCTGGCCCAAGCCTCGATGAAGCTCGGCGAGGCCATGTACAAGGCGCAGCAGGGCGACGACGCCGGCGAGGCCCGTCCCGCCGATGACGGCGTGGTCGATGCCGAGTTCGAGGAAGTCGTCGCCGACGACGATCAGAAGAAGAGCGCCTGAACCGGCGGCCCCTGCCCTCGCGTGCTGCGGGGCGAAGGGGCCCGCCCCCTGTCACCATTCTTGCATCCCCGCCTGCGGGCCCCATGTGAGGGGCGTCGCATGTCCCGCGACGTTAGGGCGGGGCGCGCGGGTGGGGGTCATGAGGTCGTAACACCCGATGGCGCAGCGAGACTATTATGAGATCCTGGGCGTCGATCGCTCGGTCGACGAGGCCGAACTGAAGTCCGCCTATCGCAAGCTGGCGATGCAGCATCACCCGGACCGCAACGGCGGCTCCGAGGAGTCGATGGCGCGGTTCAGGGAGATCTCCGAAGCCTATTCGGTATTGTCGGACGCCCAGAAGCGCGCCGCCTACGACCGCTTCGGCCACGCCGGGGTCGGCGGCGGCGGACCGGGCGGAGGGGGCGCGGCATTCCACGACATCAACGACATCTTCTCCCAGGTGTTCGGCGACGCCTTCGGCGACGTGTTCGGCGGTGCGCGCGGCCAGACCCGCAGCGGGCCGCGGCGCGGCTCGGACCTGCGCTACGACCTTGAGGTCACGCTGGAACAAGCCTACCGCGGCGACGAGGTGGAGATCAACTTCCCGGTCACGGCCGCCTGCGACGTCTGCGACGGTTCGGGAGCCAGGGCTGGTACCCGGCCGGTGACCTGCTCCACCTGCGGCGGGGCCGGCCGGGTGCGCAGCGCCAACGGCTTCTTCCAGGTCGAGCGCACCTGTCCCCGCTGCGGTGGGGCCGGGCAGATGATCGCCGACCCTTGCGAGGCCTGTCACGGCCACGGCCAGGTGCGCAAGACGCGCAAGCTGGCCCTGAAGGTGCCGGCCGGGGTCGATGATGGCTCGCGCATCCGCCTGTCGGGCGAGGGCGACGCCGGGGTGCGCGGCGGCCCGCGTGGCGACCTCTATGTGTTCGTCGCAGTGCGGCCACATGAGCTGTTCGAGCGCGATAACCTTGACCTGCTGGTGACGGTGCCGGTGCCGATGACCACGGCGGCGCTGGGCGGGACGATCGAGGCACCCTGCCTGGTGTCCGAGGCCTGCGACGGCCAGTGCCGCGCCGAGGTGCAGGTGCCGGAAGGGGCCCAGACCGGCCGTACCGTGCGCATCAAGGGCAAGGGCATGCCGCACCTGAGCGGCCGCCAGCGCGGCGATCTTGTCGTCGAGCTGTTTGTCGAGACCCCGACCAGCCTGAGCGCCCGGCAGAAGGAGCTGCTGCGGGAGCTTGCCGAGACCTGCGGCGAGGCCCAGAGTCCCCGAAACACCAGCTTCGCCGGCAAGGCCAAGCGCTTCTGGGCCGAGATCATGGGCGGCGACGACGCCTCGAAAGACACTGTCGCGTGACCGGCCTGTTTCATGTCGGCATTTCCGGTGCCCGCGGACGCATGGGCCGCGCCCTCAGCCAGGTTCTGGACGCCCGCGGCGACGTGGTTGTGGCGGCCCGCTTCGACCGCGGCGACCAGCCCGACCTGGCCCTTTGCGATGTGGTGATCGACTTCACGACGCCGGAAGCCTCGGCCGAGCTGGCTGCAGCCTGCGCCGGGCGCGGCGGCCCGGCGCTGGTGATCGGCTCGACCGGCTTCGACGCGACCCAGGAGGCGACCATCGAGGCGGCGGCGACCCGGGTGGCGATCGTGCGGAGCGGCAACTTCTCCCTGGGCGTCAACATCCTGATCGGCCTGGTCGAGAACGCCGCCCAGCGGCTGCCGGCCGAGGCCTGGGACATCGAGATCCAGGAGGCCCACCACCGGCGCAAGGTCGACGCCCCCTCCGGCACGGCCCTTATGCTGGGCGAGGCCGCCGCCGCTGGGCGCGGCGAGGATCTGGCCACCCTGCGCACCCCGGCCCGCGAGGGGTTGGCGGAGCGGGCGACCGGCTCGATCGGCTTTTCGGCCGTCCGCGCCGGCGGCATAGTCGGCGAGCATACGGTGATGTTCGCCTCTGACGATGAGGTGCTGACCCTGTCGCACAGCGCCATCGACCGGTCGCTGTTCGCCAAGGGCGCCGTGGTCGCCGCCGCCTGGGTGCGCAACCGCCACCCGGGTCTCTACGACATGCAGGACGTGCTGGGCTTCCGCCAGGCCTGAACCCCGGTGCAGGACCCCAGGCTCAGCGGCCCGTCGAGCCGAAGCCGCCGGCGCCGCGGGCAGTCTCGTCCAGCGCCTCGGCCTCGACCAGCGCCACCTGCAGCACCGGGGCCACCACCATCTGGGCGATGCGCTCGCCGCGCCGGACCACGAACGGGTCCGATCCATGGTTGATCAGGATCACTCCGACCTCGCCGCGATAGTCGGCGTCGATGGTGCCGGGGCTGTTGAGGCAGGTGACGCCGTGCCTGAGCGCGAGGCCCGAGCGCGGCCGCACCTGGGCCTCGTGGCCGGGGGGCAGGGCGATCTTCAGCCCGGTCGGCACCAGGGCGCGGCCCCCGGGCGCGAGGGTCACCGGGGCGTCCTCCGGCACCGCCGCGCGCAGGTCCATGCCCGCCGAGCCGGCGGTCTCATAGGCCGGCAGCGGCAGGTCGGTGCCATGGGGCAGGCGCTGCAGGCGGACGGCGATCATTCAGGCGTTCCGGTGAAGTGGCGGGCGATGCGGTCAGCGAGGGTCCCGGCGAGGGCGGTCTTCGACTGGCGCGGCCAGCTCTCCTCGCCGGCGGCGGTGATCAGGGTGGCGGCGTTGCCGTCGGCCCCGAACACATCGGCGCTGACATCATTGGCGACGATCCAGTCGCAGCCCTTGCGGCTGAGCTTGCGCCGGGCGTTCCCGATCAAGTCTTCGGTCTCGGCGGCGAACCCGACCACGAGGCCGGGGCGGCGCGGGCCGGCGGCAGACAGGCCGGCGAGGATGTCGGGGTTCTCGGTCAGGGCCAGGGACGGCGGGCCGCCCGGGGCCTTCTTGATCTTGCCGGTGGCGACCTGGTCAGGGCGCCAGTCGGCGACGGCGGCGGTCATGACGGCGACGTCGGCGGGCAGGGCGGCCTGGCAGGCGGCCTGCATCTGCAGCGCCGTCTCGACCCAGACCCGGGCGACGCCAGGCGGGGCATCGAGCGCCACCGGGCCGGACACCAGCGTCACCTCGGCCCCACGCCGGGCGAGGGCGGCGGCGATGGCGTAGCCCTGCTTGCCCGAGGAGCGGTTGGTCAGGCCGCGCACCGGATCGATCGGCTCGAAGGTCGGGCCGGCGGTGACCAGGGCGCGGCGGCCGGCGAGCAGCCGGGCGGCCGGGCCGGCCAGCTCGGCGGCGATGGCGTCGAGGATGGCCGGCGGCTCGGCCATGCGGCCGGGGCCGAACTCGCCGCAGGCCATGTCGCCCTCGTCCGGGCCGACGAAGGCCACACCGGGGCCGGGGAAGGTCGCCAGCCGGGCGACATTGGCCTGCACCGCCGGGTGCAGCCACATGCGCACATTCATGGCCGGGGCCATCAGGACGCGCTTGTCGGTGGCGATCAGGGTGGTCGAGGCGAGGTCGTCGGCAAGACCCCGGGCGGCCTTGGCGATCAGGCCGGCGGTGGCCGGGGCGACCACCACCAGATCGGCCCAGCGCGACAGCTCGATGTGGCCCATGGCGGTCTCCTCGTCCGGCTGGAACAGGCCGATGCGGGGCGGGTGGCCGGTCAGGGCGGCGAGCGACAGGGGGGTGACGAAGCGCGATCCGGCCTCGGTCAGAATGACGCGCGTCTCCGCCCCGGCCCGGTGCAGCAGGCGGATCAGCTCCAGCGTCTTGTAGGCGGCTATGCCCCCGCCGATGACGAGCAGCAGGCGGCGTCCGGTCAGGCCCATGTCCATGCCTCCGATCTAGCGGGCCGCGCCAGCGCCGTCGAGCGGCGGGCCGTCTGACCGGACAGCGAGATGGAACATTGCGCGAACATTCGGAGTGTGGCAGGATCGTGCAGGTTGAAGAGGGAGGCCGGGCATGAAGTATGGGACGGGAACCTTGAGGCGTCTGGCGGCGACAGCCTGTGTCGCGGCGCTGGGGATGACGGCGGGCTGTGACGCCGCCCCCTCCGCGGTGGAGACCCGGCCGCGCGAAGCGGCCGAGGCGGTCGCGGCGGGGGTCGATGCGGCGGCGGCGACCCCGGCCGGCCCGTCGGCGGAGGGGACGGCGGCGGCGGTCCTGACCGCCAACCGGCGCGAGACGGTGGACGAGAAGACCCGCCGGCTGTTCGAGCGCAACGGCGCGGCGTTCGGGGCGGCGACGCCGGAGGCCTATCTGGCGCAGGTAGAAGCCTTCACCCGCCGGCCGCCGGCGGATGTCGAGCGGGTGACCCGGCCTAACGGCGACGTGCTGCTGTACCAGGCCTCGACCAACACCTTCGCGGTGGTCGACGTCGAGGGGGTGCCGCGCACCATGTTCAAGCCCGACGACGGACCGGCATACTGGGCCGAGCAAAAGGCCCGCGCCCCGACCTTCGGCCAGGGCGGAGCGTCGGACGGGCCCGGGGGGGCCTAGACCGAAATCGGTCCGGTCTCAAGCGAGAGCCTGGTTCACGGCCCCGGAGGGACCGCGAGGCGATTCCACCTCAACCGATCAGGCTCTGCAGATCCGTCACCCTCTGGCTTGTCCAGAGGGTCCATGGCGGGCCCACGCGCGGTCGCGCGCGGCTTTCACGTTCCGCCAGAAACATCCGGTGCTCGCGCCGGGCGGATCGACGGACCCCCGGCACCGGCCCGAGGGTGGCGACCCTCTGAAGTCAGACGCGATGTCTCTTCGGGTCTGTCGGGGTCTCTACCAGACCCCCTACTCCGGGGTATCGGTCAACTCGCGCACCATCTCGGCGACGAGACGCTGGCGCGCCGTCGACAGGCGCGGGGCCAGCCGACCGATCTCGATGGTGTGCCGGGTCGAGGGATAGTCGTGGGCATAGGCGTTGCCCTCGCCCTCGGCGAGCCCGGCCCGCGTGTCGGCCAGGCCCTCGAAGAAATAGCCCGGACCGACCCGGAAGAACTGGGCTACCTGCCATAGCTTGGACGCCGAGATGCGGTTCGAGCCCTTCTCGTACTTCTGCACCTGCTGGAAGGTGACGCCGAGGGCCCGGCCCAGGTCAGTCTGGTTGTAGCCGAGCGCGATGCGTTTCTCGGCGACGCGCCTGCCGACGTGCCGGTCCACCGGGTGAGGGCCATCGTCCTCGGATCTCGCCATGGGGTCCTCCTGGGTTTTGCGTCCCCGGCCCTTGTCCCCGCCGCCGAAGGCGACAGTCGTCCGGGTACCCCGGTTATCCTTGGGGCATGACCCCGCTTACGCCTTCGTCTCGGCGTGCTGCAACTACGGGGTATCCCCTATGTCGCGCGCGTGTCGGGGATCAGACCACCGGCGGGGCGCGACGCCGTCCTCGCGCGGCCACAGACCGCAGGCGCTGGCGGGCGGCGCGGCCCGGCTCCCCGGTCGCGAGAGGGGCCAGAGCTGCCAGCAGCAGGGGCAGCCACAGCCAGTCGCCGAAGCGGCTGAAGGGGGTGGCTGCGGCCGGCAGGGGCAGACGGGCGTCGATCACCCCGCTCTCGCCGGAATCGAGGCGGGCACCCGGAACCACCCGGCCCCAGGGGTCGATCACCGCCGACACGCCGGTGGGCGTGGACCGGACGATCGGCAAGCCGGTCTCGATGGCCCGGAAGCTGGCGAGGTTAAGGTGCTGCAGCGGCCCCGAGGAGCGGCCGAACCAGGCGTCGTTGGAGACATTGACGATCCAGGCCGGCCGGGCTCCGCCGCCCGGGGTAAAGCCGGGATAGAGGCTCTCGTAGCAGATCAGCGGCTGCACCGGCGCGACGCCGGGAAAGGTGATCGGGGCCGGGCGCGGACCGGGGGTGAAGTCGGCCGGGACATGCACCAGGCTGCGCACGCCCAGCCGGCTCATCAGATCGCCCAGCGGCAGGTACTCGCCGAACGGCACCAGCCGGTACTTGTCGTAGACGGCGGCGATGCGCAGGCCATCCGCGCCTTCGTCCTGCAGGGCGAACAGGGCGTTATGGTAGCGCATCTGGCCGTCGGGGCCTGCGGCCCCGCGGCCGAGGCCGAGCAGCAGGGTCTGGCCCGGCTGAAGGGCGCGGGCCATGGCCTCGGCCTCCGGGGCACCCGGGGCGAACACGTCGTTGGCCAGCGCCGGTAGCGAGCCCTCGGGCCAGATCACCACATCGGGGGTGGCGGTCCCGGGCCGGGCGGTCAGGTTGATGTAGCGCCGGACGATGCCCTCATAGGCCTCGGGCGTCCATTTGGTCTCCTGCCGGACGTCGGCCTGGACGATGCGCAGCAGAGTCTCGCCGGGCTGGACCACGGCGTGGTTGAGCCGCCAGGCACCCGCCAGCCACAGGCCCGCCAGCAGGGCGACGCCGGCCAGGGCGATCCCGGCGCGAGCCTTGCGCGGCCCCGGCCGCAGCAGGGCAAGCGGGGCGTGCAGGCCGATCAGGGTGACGAGCGACAGGCCATAGACCCCGACCACGGCCGCGGTCTGGGACATGGGCGAGCCGGCGGCCCAGGTCGCGCCGACGGGATTCCACGGGAAGCCGGTCAGGACATGGCCGCGCAGCCACTCGAACAGGACGAACAGGCCCGGGAAGACCAGCACCCGGCCGAGGCCAGCCGGGGCGAGCCGACGGTAGAGGGCGAGGGGCGTGGCCCAGAACAGGGCCACCCCGGCCGGCAGCAGGGCGGCGGCGAAGGGTGCCATCCAGGCCTGGGCCGGATTGACCAGGAAGGCCTCGGCCACCCACCAGCAGCTGATCAGGAAGTAGCTGAATCCGGCCAGCCAGCCGAGGCGGAAGGCGCTGCCGGAGGAGGGGGCGCGGTCGGCCAGCAGGACGAGGGCGGCATAGCCCAGCAGGCCCGGCAGGAGGCTGAAGGGCGGATGGGCGAGGGCGGCCAGCGCCCCGCAGCCAAGCGCCGCCGTGCCCCGGGAGAGGGCGGCCGGGGTGGGCAGGCGGAGCCGGTGGTCGTTCATGCCGCGCGCTCCGCCGCATAGGGGTCGGCGACGCCGAGTCCGGCGAGAATCGTCCGCTCCTCGGCCTCCATGGCCTCGGCCCCGGCCTCGTTCAGATGGTCGCGGCCCAGCAGGTGCAGCACACCGTGCACCACGAGATGGGTCAGGTGGTCGGCGAGGCTCTTGCCCTGGGCCTCCGCTTCGGCGACGCAGACGCCAAAGGCCAGTGACAGGTCGCCGAGCGGCGTGGGCGCGCCCGGCGGGACCACGGCCGGGGCGGCCGGGAAGGACAGGACATTGGTCGAACCCCCACGCTGGCGGAAGCGGGCGTTGAGCCCAGCCTGGGCGGCATCGTCGGTCAGCAGCACCACCACCTCGCCGCTCGCCCCGGCAGCGGTCAGGGCCGCGGCTGCGGCTCGTCCGACCAGGGCCTCGACGTCCGGCAGGGCGTCTGTCCAGGCGTCGGCCTCGATCTCGACGGCGATGCTGGCGGGGGCGATCATGGCTGGGCCCCGCCGCGGGCTTGGGCGGCGTCGCTGTCGTAGGCGCGCACGATCCGCTCGACGAGGGCGTGCCGGACCACGTCGCGGGCCTCGAAGGTCATGATGCCGACGCCCTTCACGTCCCTGAGCAGGGTGAGGGCATGGGCCAGGCCGGAGTCGCGGGCGTTGAGCAGATCGACCTGGCTGGGGTCGCCGGTGACTACCATACGGGCCCCCTCGCCGAGGCGGGTCAGCACCATCTTCATCTGCAGCCGGGTCAGGTTCTGGGCCTCGTCGGCGATGATGAAGGCGTGGCTGAGGGTGCGACCACGCATGAAGGCGATCGGCGCCGCCTCGATCTCGCCCCTGTCGCGGCGGCGGCGCACGTCGTCGGGACCGAGGATGTCGTTCAGCGCCTCCCAGATGGGGGCCAGATAGGGATCGACCTTCTCGTTGAGGTCGCCGGGCAGGAAGCCGAGTCGTTCACCGGCCTCGACCGCCGGGCGGGTGATGACCAGCCGGTCGACCTCGCCGCGGCGCAGCAGGGACGCGCCCCAGGCGGCCGCCAGAAAGGTCTTGCCGGTGCCGGCCGGGCCGACGCCGAAGGTCAGCTCGCACGCGGCGAGGGCCTCGAGATAGCGGGCCTGGGCGGGCGTCTTGGGGGCGATCGGACCGCGCCGGCCGACCGGCAGGGCCACACCGGTGCGGGACCTGGCCTCGCCACCGCCGATCGCGGCGGCGACCGCGGCGCGCACATCGGCCTCGTCCAGGTCTCCGCCGCCGCCGGCGCGCTCCGCCAGGTCCTCGATGACGCGGCGCGCCTGGGCCCGGTCGCGGGCCGAGCCGTTGATCGCCACCCCGCCGCCGGGGGCCTCGATCAGCACCTTGAAGGCGTCCTCGATCAGGGCGACGTGGCGGCTGCCTGGGCCGATCACGGCCCGCAGGGCGAGGTCGTCGAGGGGCAGGAACTCGGAACTGCGCGCCATTATGCCGGGGTCGCCCCTACCGCTCGGGACGCGGTCGCTCGCTGCCTGAGGGGCGGCATCGCGTCTTCTGTGGCCACAGGCAGTCGCCCGGTCAGGCTGTTCTGCTGGCCGGAGACGATCTCGACCTCGACGATGCGGCCGATCAGGTGGTCGGCGTCGTCGACATGGACCGACTGCAGGAAGGGCGAACGGCCGATGGCCTGGCGGCTGTGACGGCCGCGCTTCTCGAACAGTACCGGCAGCGTCCTGCCGGCCTGGGCGGCGTTGAAGGCCACCTGCTGGTTCGTCAGCAGGGCCTGAAGCGCGTGCAGCCGGGAGCGGGCGACCTCGTCCGGGACGGGCGCGGCCATCGTTGCTGCCGGGGTGCCGGGGCGCGGCGAATAGAGGAAGGAGAAGGACGAGGCGTAGCCGACGCGCCGGACCAGATCGAGGGTGTCCTCGAAGTCGCGGTCAGTCTCGCCGGGGAAGCCGACGATGAAGTCGCTGGACAGGGCCAGGTCCGGCCGCGCCTCGCGGATGCGGTCGATCAGGTCGAGATAGGCCTGCCGCCCGTGCCTGCGGTTCATCAGCCGCAGAATGCGATCCGACCCGGACTGCACCGGCAGGTGCAGATACGGCATCAGCTGCTGCAGGTCGCGGTGCGCGGCGATGAGATCGTCGCTGAAGTCGTTGGGGTGGCTGGTAGTGTAGCGGATGCGGTCGAGGCCGGGGATCTCCGCCAGGGCCGCGGCGAGATGCGCCAGGCTGGACCGCCGCCCGTCCGGGCCCTCGCCGTTGTAGGCGTTGACGTTCTGGCCCAGCAGGGTGATCTCGCGGACGCCGCGCGCGGCCAGGTCGCGGGCCTCGGCCAGCACCGCCGCGACCGGCCGCGACCACTCGGCACCGCGGGTGTAGGGCACGACGCAGAAGGTGCAGAACTTGTCGCAGCCCTCCTGCACCGTGAGGAAGGCGGTGACGCCCTCGACGGCGCGGCCTGTGGGCAGGGCGTCGAACTTGTCCTCGGGGGCGAAGTCGGCCGCGATGCGCTCGCCGCGGGCGCGGGCGGTGCGGGTCAGCAGCTCGGGCAGCTGGTGATAGGCCTGGGGCCCGACCACCAGATCCACCGCCGGCTGGCGGCGCATGATCTCCTCGCCCTCGGCCTGGGCGACGCAGCCGGCCACGGCGATGGTCAGGCCGCCGTCCTTCGCCTCCTTGAGCTGACGCAGCTTGCCCAGCTCGGAATAGACCTTCTCGGCCGCCTTCTCGCGGATGTGGCAGGTGTTGAGGATGACGAAGTCCGCCTCCTCGACCACGTCGGTCGGGGCGTAGCCGAGCGGCCGCAGGACATCGGCCATGCGCTCGGAGTCATAGACGTTCATCTGACAGCCATAGGTCTTGATGAACAGGCGCTTCGGCGCGCTCGTTCCCGTGGCCGTCGTGGGCGTGTCGGTCATGCAGGCCTCATAGCCCGAAAGCGGGCTCGACGGCCACCGTTCAGGACGCGGTGGAGGCGCGCTGGTGGTGGCGCTTGTAGACCAGCCCCTCGCGATCCTCGGGTGAGGCACCGGGGATCGGCTTGCCATAGAGTTCAAGCTTGTGGCCGACCAGCTCGAAGCCGAGGCGCCGGGCGATCTCGGACTTCAGCTTCTCGATCTCGGCGTCGAAGAACTCGATGACGTCGCCGCTTCGCGTGTCGATCAGGTGGTCATGGTGGTCGTCGCCGGCCTCTTCATAGCGGCTGCGGCCGTCGCCGAAGTCGTGCTTGTCGACGACGCCGGCCTCCTCGAACAGGCGCACGGTGCGGTAGACGGTCGCGATCGAGATATGCGGGTCGATGGCCGAGGCGCGGTGGTACAGCTCCTCCACGTCCGGGTGGTCCTTGGCCTGGGACAGCACGCGGGCGATCACGCGCCGCTGCTCCGTCATGCGCATGCCGCGTTCGACGCAGAGTTTCTCGATCCGTTCCATGGCGGGGAAAATAGGCGCTAGCGGCGCGTCAGGGAAGCGTCCGATCGCGGTTCAGATCGCCATTCCGTCAGGGGCCGCCAGATCGCGCGCCAGGACGAGGGCGTCGACCGCGCCGGCGGGCCGGCCGTAGTAGCCGGGGCGGCGGCCGACGGACGCGAAACCGGCCCCGGCGTACAGGGCCCGCGCGGCGGCATTGTCCTCGGCCACCTCAAGGAACAAGCGGGTCGCGCCCTCGGCGGCGAGGGCGGCCGCGGCGGTCTCGACGAGCCGGCGACCGAGGCCGCGGCGACGGGCGGCCGGGCAGACCGCGAGCGTCAGGATCTCGGCCTCGTCCGCGGCGAGGCGGGTCAGGATGAAGCCGTCGGCGGCCACCTCCAGCCGGGCCTCCGGCAGGGACAGCAGGGCGACGAAGGCGCTGACCGGCCAGGGGTCGTTGAAGGCGCGGGCGTGCATCGCCGCGAGAGCGGCCGCCAGCTCCGGCGTCGGGTTGTCGGCACCTGTCATGAGGGCTCCCGCGTCGGGCGCGGCTGACCCGGCAGCCGGCTGGGCGGTGTGGCGTCGGGCGCGCGCAGATACAGTGGCCGGGCCGGCTGGTCGGCGCGGCGGGCGGCGGCGACGAGGCCGGCGGGCGCGGGGGCGGCGAGGGCTTGGATCGCGGCGGCCGGACAGGCCCCGGCCAGCAGGGGGGCACCGGAGCCGACGAGGGCGGCGGGGCCGAGGGTGCGGGCGAGGTCGAGGGCGGCCTCGAGGGTCAGGGCTTCGGGCGCGCCCGACGGCCGACCGCCGGCGAAGGCCTGGGCGTAGACCTCGCCGCGGCGGGCGTCGATGGCTGCCAGCACCGGAAGGCCCGCCGAGGCGTCCCCCGGACTGTCGACGCTGCCGGCGAGAGCCGCCAGGGTGGTGATGCCGAGCACCGGCCGGTCCAGCGCAGCCCCGAGGCCGAGGGCGAAGGCGAGGCCGACGCGCAGGCCGGTGAAGGAGCCGGGGCCGACGGTGACGGTGATGCGGCCCAGCCCGTCGAAGCCGCCGGCCTCGGCAGCCACATCGCGGACCAGCTCGCCCAGTCGCTCCTGGTGACCCCTGGCCATCAGCTCGTGGCGCGAGGCGAGGATCGTCCCGTGCTCGAACAGGGCGACCGACAGGCCGCCGAGGGCGGTGTCGATGACCAGACCCCGCATCAAAGGTGCCTCAGGCGGAAGCGGTGGGGGTGGGGCGTGTCGGAGCCGCCAGGGCCTCGGCCAGATGAGCAAGGGCGCGGCGCGTGGCGCGGGCGGGGATTCGGGCGAAGCCGGCGGCCAGGCGCCGGCCCTCCGGCGTCTCCAGCAAGGCCGGCATGGGCGTCGTGGCCGACGGCGCGGCGGCCTGGTCCGGGAAGAAGGCACCGACCGGCGCGCCGAGCGCCTGTGCCAGGTGGTGCAACCGCGAGGCGGAGATGCGGTTGGCCCCGCTCTCGTACTTCTGCAGCTGCTGGAAGCTGACGCCAATGCGCCCGGCCAGGGCGGCCTGGGACAGGCCCAGCGCCTGTCGCCGCGCCGAGATGCGTGCCCCGACGTAGCCGTCGAGACCCGGATCGGGGCGGCGGGCACCGGGGGGGCGCAGGGCGGAGCGGGTCATGGCCGGGGCTTGCAGATCGAAGGGAGCCGCAGCATGCCTCGCGCACGCTCGATGTGCAACCAAAAGATTTCATCAACCCGGCGGGCTCACGGCTCGATCCGGGCCACAATCGCATGCAGGCCGCGCAGCCGGGCGCGGGGCAGGCGCTCGACCGAGTCCAGCCCGGCGGCACCGCGCAGGACCACCGCCTCGGTGTCGCCGCTATCGTAAAGCCGCACCAAGGTCTGGCCGTCATCGGTCTCCACCACGCAGCCCTGCGCCGCTCGAGGCCAGCGCCCGGGCGCATACTCGACGATCACCCCGGTCAGGGCCCAGGGCGCGAGGCGGTCGTCGTCGATCCGGAGGCGGCGCATACCTGTGGGCCCGGCCCCCTCGAACGGTCGGCCCGGCGATTCCACGCCGGGATTACCCCCGCCGGCGGCCGGGCCCTGGCCGGCGGCGGTGAGCAGGGCCTCGCGGGTCAGGCCGAGGGCCCCGGTCATGCGGTCCTGGACGTCGGGCCGGAACAGCCCTGGCCGGCGCCCTGCCTCATACAGACCCCAGGCCTGGCTGGTCATGCCGATGGCGTCGCCAGCGTCGGCCTGGCTTAGCCCCCGGTTACGCCGCAGCGCGGCCAGGGCGTTAGCCAGCCGCATGATTTCACTTGCTTTTTCGCGGTCAAATCGGGCCATCCCGGCAACAATGGCAAAGCCTGCGTACGGTCGCCAGCGAAAAGGTTCTTGACCGGGGTTCAGAGCGTCTGCTCGACCCGCTGCACCTCGGGGACATAGTGGCGCATCATCTGCTCGACCCCGGCCTTGAGCGTGGCCGAGGACGAGGGGCAGCCGGCGCACGCACCGCGCATGCGCAGATACAGAACGCCCTCGGCCTCGTCGAAGCGGTCGAACAGGATGTCGCCGCCGTCCTGCGCCACGGCCGGGCGCACGCGGCTGTCGAGCAGGGCCTTGATCTCGGCCACGATCTCGTTGTCGTCCGCGGCGTGGCCCTCGATGCCGCTGCTGTCGCGGGTGAGCGGTGCGCCGGACACGAAATGATCCATCAGGGCCGCCAGCAGCGGTGCCTTCATGCCGCTCCAGTCCGGGCCGTCGGCCGCGCGGGTGACCGAGACGTGGTCGGCACCGAAGAAGACGGACGCCACCCCCTCGACCTCGAACAGGGCCTCGGCCAGGGGCGAGGCGGCGGCCGCCTCGATGTCGCGGTAGTCGAGCGACCCGTCCAAGGCCACGGCGCGGCCGGGCAAGAACTTCAGGACGTTCGGATTCGGCGTCGGTTCGGTCTGGATGAACATGGCCCACAGATGCCCTCGCCCCGCCCCGGCTGCAAGGCGTCGCGGAGTCTCAGGTCACCGGCTCCGGCGGGAAGGCGCGCCACCAGCCGGTGATCGACAGGCGCGGTGCCCCGGCGAAGGGCGACACCATGCTGACGGCATGGGGCTGGGGCACACGGAACAGGTTCAGGGTGTTGAAGCCAGGGGTCAGGGTCTCGGTGACATCGCCCTCGTCGTCGAGGAACTGCAGCAGCCCGCCCCACTCGACGCGCCAGCGCGGACAAAGGTTGAGTACATAGGCGTAGAGCCGCCCGGCGCGGTCCAGCTGGTCCGAATGGCGGTTGAGGAAGTGGCCGGGCAGGAAGCGGGTGGCCTGGGCATCGACATAGGCGATGCGGTCGTCCCCGGTCAGGGCGCGGGCGAAGGCCACGAATTCCGGGCTGTTGAAGCGCCGGTGCAGGTCAGCCAGAAGCGCCGGGGCAGCCGGCGAGGCCTGGCCGCCGACGTCGATGCGCCAGCGGTCGAAGATGAACTGGAAGCCGTCGCGGGCCTCGGCGTGCACCCTTGACATGATGCGGATCTGCTCCTCGATCGGCTGGGCCTCGAACAGAGCGACCGGAACCTCGACGTCGCCGGGGGTCTCGATGGCACGTTGCCAGTCGACCGGACCATGGTCGAGCAGGGCGTGCAGGGCCGTGGCCTCTGCCGCCGGCAGCAGATCCGCCACCCGGGTGCGGCCAGTACCGACCAGCCGCCCGACGGCGGCGGCGGGCGGGATCACGGCGCGACCCGGACCACGACCTTGCCCATCACGTCGCGGGCGGACAGGGCGGCGATGGCCTCGCCCGCCTGTTCCAGCGGGAAGGTGCGGCTTATGCGCGGGCGGATCTTGCCCTCGCCGTAAAGCGCGAAAAGCTCGGCCATGTCCTCTGCGTGGGCGGCCGGGTCGCGCAACACGGCGGCACCCCAGAACACGCCGATGACGCTGACCGACTTGAGCAGGGTCAGGTTGAGCGGCAGGGACGGGATGCCGGCCGGGAAGCCGACCACCAGATAGCGGCCGTTCCAGTCCATGGTGCGCAGGGCCGGGTCAGCGTAGTCGCCGCCGACCGCGTCATAGACCACATCTGCGCCGTCGCGGCCGCAGGCCAGCTTGAGCTCGCCGGACAGGGCCTTCTGGGCTGCCTTGTCCATCGGGCCGGGGGGATAGATCAGGCCGTTGTCGGCCCCCAGCTCCAGCGCGAACTCGACCTTGGCCTTGGTCGAGGCGGCGGCCACCACATGGGCCCCCATGGCCTTGCCCAGCTCGACCGCGGCGGCCCCCACGCCGCCTGCGGCACCCAGCACCAGCAGCCGCTCGCCCGGCTGCAGGTGCGCCCGGCGCTTCAGGGCATAGTAGCTGGTGCCATAGGTCATGACGAAGGCGGCGGCTTCCTCGAAGCTCATGGCCTCGGGTATCTTCAGCACGCTGGCCGCGGGCACGGCGAGCCGCTCGGCCAGGGCACCCCAGCCGGGCACGGCGATGACCCGGTCGCCCTTGAACAGGCCATTGACCCCCTCGCCCACGGCCTCGATCACCCCCGCCGCCTCGCCGCCCGGGGAGAAGGGGCGCTCGGGCCGGAACTGGTACTTGTCCTCGATGACCAGGGTGTCGGGGAAGTTGATGCCGACGGCGCGGACATCGATCACCACCTGGCCGGGGCCCGGCGTCGGGTCCGGAATCTCCTCGACGACCAGGGTTTCGGGGCCGCCGGGGGTCTTGGACAGGACTGCGCGCATGGGGGGTCTCGCTTCGGGGGTTTGCAGGCCGGGCGATGGCGCCCGGGTCGGGGCGACGCTAATCAGCGGCAGGGCCCGTGAAAAGAGGCCCGGTCAATCGCCCAGGAGCCATGATGTCCCGTTTCGCCCTGATTCTCCACGGCGGTGCCGGTGCCCGCCGCAGCCGCGACTACGCCGCAGAGATCGTGCACATGCGCGAGGTGGTCGAGGCGATGCGACCGCAGCTGGCCGACGGTGCGGCGGCGCTGGACGTGGCGGTGGAGGCGGTCGAGCGGCTGGAGGCCTCGGGCCTTTATGTTGCCGGGCGCGGAGCCTCGCCCAACACCGCCGGAATCTATGAGTTGGACGCCGCCCTGATGGACGGGGCCACGGGCCGGGCCGGGGCGGTGGCTGCCCTGGTGGGTTTCAGGAGCCCGGTCCGCGCCGCCCGGGCGGTGATGGACCGCACCCCGCATGTGCTGCTGGCCGGGGAGGGCGCGGCCCGCTTCGCCGAGGGGGCGGGGTTGGCACCGGTCGGCGATCCGGAGGCCTGGTTCACCCGGGCCGGTCAGGGCGAGGATAACCATCCGCCGGGGGTCACCGCCGGGGCGCTGCAGCACGGCACGGTCGGCTGCTGCGTGCTGGACCGTGACGGCCGGCTGGCGGCGGCCACCTCCACCGGCGGGGTGTTCGGCAAGCTCCCGGGGCGGGTCGGGGATACGCCGCTGGTGGCGGCCGGGACCTGGGCCGACGGCCGCGTCGCCGTCTCCTGCACCGGCCAGGGCGAGTTTTTCATCCGCACCGCCGCCGCCGCCCGCCTCGGTTTCGAGGTCGAGTCCGGCCGGCCGCTGGGCGAGGCCGCGCGCGGGGTGATCGACCGCATCGGCGCGATGGGCGGTGACGGCGGCCTGATCGCGCTCGACCGCGACGGCAATCGCGCCGACCCGTTCAACAGCCAGGGCATGAAGCGCGCCTGGCTGTCGGCGGACGGCGAGGTGTCGGTCAGGGTGTTCGAGGGTTAGGGGGGGTAGGGGTAGGGATGATGGCGCGCGGCCCCGCCCCTCCACCGCTTCGCGGTCCCCCTCCCCACTGGCGTGGGGAGGAAAGGCCCTACCTCCTACCCCTGCCGACGACCGCCTACGTCGACAGGCATACGACCTGGGCCACGCGCAGTTCGCGGCGCAGGTCGTCGGCGACGAGGCCGTAGTTGTCGATGGTCACGGCGCGGCCGGTAACCGGTTCGTCCGGGCGCTGCTCGCCGCGGATGGCCAGCACAAGGGTGTCCGGGGCGGTGGTGTAGACCCGGCCGCGGCGCGGGGCCTCGGCCAGAGTGATGGCCACCATCCGGCCCTGCCGGTCCAGGGTGGGAGCGCCCGACAGGCCGCCGAGGGTGCCGCGAAGGCCTTCGGTCCGACCGACCTCGGCCCAGGCCAGCACCGGCTCGTCGCGCGCGCCGCGGCCGCGCACCTTCAGGGTCTCGCGGCCCAGAAGCCGGGTGGTGACCTCGCCGGGTCGGCCCTGTGGATAGCCCGGATGGAAGCCGCGCTGGCCCTCGCGCAGGGGTATGGAGGCCGCCACCGGCAGGGCAGGCGGGCCGCCCTGGGTGATCAGCAGGGCGATGTCGGCGCGCGGGGCGAGGCGCACGTCAGCGGCGATGGCGCGCCCGCCGCCGACTACCAGCGCCGGCTGGCGGCAGCCTTCGACCACATGGCGGGCGGTCAGCCAGCGGCCGTCGGAGGCGATCGAGAAGGCCGTACCCGACGAGGGCTGGAACGGCGTGTCCGGGGCGTCGACGATGACGGTCGGGTCGAACGGGGTGACGGGGCCGAGCAGCGCCCCTTCCAGCTCGTCCGGCGGCGGCGGGGCGGGCGGGGCGGCGGCGCGTTCACGGCTGAGGGAAGCCCCGAGCACGGCCAGGGCCACCAGAGTGTAGATCAGCCAGTCGGGCAGGCGCACTGCGGCGCCTCAACCGCTGAAGGCGGCGGCGAGGATGACGGCGCTGGCCAGCTTGGCGGACACCAGCAGCACCGCCGCCGACACCTCGCCCTCCTGGATGCGCTGGGGCAGGCCGCTCAGCACGGCGTCGACGATGCGGAACACCAGCAACTGGATCACCAGGGCGGCCAGGCCCCACAGGGTGATCTCCAGCAGCGAGGTCGAGGCCGACATGGAGACCGCCAGCGGGATGGCGAGGCCGACCAGCACTCCGCCGAAGGCCACGGCCGCGGCCGAGTTGCCGTGGCGGATGAGCTCGATCTCCTTCCAGGGCGTCAGCAGGGCGTAGATCGTTGCCCCCACGAACAGCAGGGCGGAGGTCACCGCTGCGTGCAGCAGGGTGGTGGGGAAGCCCGCGGCGAACGCCTGGACTTCCGGTGACGACAGGCTGGGCAGCGAGAGGATGTCCATCACAGCGTCGGGGGTGCGGGAGCCGAGAACTGACGCTTGCCTCATTCCCGCCCGGGACCGCAAGCGCGGCCGGGGCACAGTCTGTGACGAAACGTTACGCTCCCCGGCCGTCGGCTCAGTTGGCGGCCCCGTCGCGCGATGCCACCAGGGCCGAGATGTTGACGTCGGAGCCGACCACGCAGGTCTCGGCGTCGAGCGGGCAGATGCCCAGGGTGCGCTCGACCTCGCGCAGCCGCACCACCTCCGGATTGGAGCGAATCGACTCGGCCAGCAGGCGGTTGGCCTCGGCCGCGCCGCGGGCCTGGGCGATGCGGGCCTCGGCGTTGGCGCGCTCGAGGTTGACCCGCTCCAGCGCCGCCCGGGTATTCTGCTCGGCGGTGGTTCGTGACTGGATCGCGGCCACCACGGCCTCCGGATAACGGATCGAGCCGACCCACTCCATGCGGATGATGTCGAGGCCCTGCGGGCCCCACTCGCGCTGCAGGGCCTGCATGGCCTGCGCCAGCACGATCTGGCGGCCCGGGCCGATCAGCTGGCCGGGGCAGTCGGCGGCGTCGGGCACGCCCGGCTGGGCCGGCGCGCCAGCCGGAACGGGGACCTCGGCCTGTTCGGCGTTGCAGGCGACCGGCAGCTTCTCGGTCTCGCGGGCGATGGCGGCGCGCACCGAGGTGCGCAGCGGCCCGTCGATGAAGACGTCGAACTCCTGCCGCCAGGTGGCGAACAGGTCGGCGGCCTTGTCCTCGCGAACCTTGAAGGTCAGGGCGACGTCGGCGGTCATCGGCAGGCCCAGCACGTCGGAGAAGGCGATCTCCTCGTTCTCGCCGCCATCGGCGTTGGGCTCGCGGGTGTAGCTGTAGGTGCGCTGCAGGGTCGGATAGGTGCGGATCTTCTCGCCGATGCCTTCCCAGTGGAAGCCCGGCCCGAGTTCATTGGGCTGGACCCCCGGGTTGGCCCCGAACTTGGTGGTCTTGATGCCCATGTAGCCGCTCTCGACCGTGACGCTGCACGAGTTCACGCTGAGGCCGCCGACGATCATCACGGCGATGGCCGCCACCGCCACGGCGGTGATGCGCCGCGCGTCGGTCGGGCCCATCCCGCCGCCGCCGCTCCCGCCGCCGTTGCCGAAGGGCGTCTGCAGGTTGCCGAACCCGTTCATCTTGTTTCTCCCCGGGCGGCCCGCGCCGCCCATTTCCACAACAGCGCCGCGAGGGCGGCGAGCAGCAGGGCCCCGGCCACGCCGGCGGCGATGGCCGGCGGCAGGCTGCCGCTGATGCGCGCGGACAGGACCATGGGCACGAGGCCGCGGAACAGGATCAGGAAGCCGATCACCAGACCGGCGACGCCGGCGGCGATGCCCAGACCGACCTTGAGATCCCGCGTCACGCCGACTCCCTCACTGTCCCTCGACGGTGCGGTGCTGCGGTGTCGCGTACAAGGGAAATCGGCGGGGGTGCGACACCCGGTGCTGCGGGGTCGGACCGGCGGCCGAGGTCATGACCCTGAAAGCCCGTCACCCCAGGGACGAGCCCGAGGGTGACGACACTCCCGAAACTGCCAAGTCGTGGCACGTTGAAGGGCTTTGCGCCCGCCCCGGCGGCTTGATCAGGCCGGTCCTCAAGGTAGAAGAGCACGACAGCCGAGGCGCTCTGAAAGACCGACCCGGGGCCGCTTTCCGAGACGTGGGCTTCAGGAAGCGAGCCTCGAATAGCCGCCTCCTGCCGCCTGAGCAGGGTGATTTCGGTTGCCGGCCCGGGTCCGGACGTTCACGTTCACCGCATTGAACGTCCAGTTCCCCGACACGCCGCCATTCTTGATTTCGGGATCGCGCACCGATCGTGCTCATGACTGCGGGCAGGGTGGTTCCGGACGGCTGCTCCTGAGCGCGAAAGGGGGGGTGCGACCATTCGTTCGTTTGCCTGCAGGCCATTTACCGAGATCGGCATCCGGGCTTTCGATTGACCCGATGATCGCCTCTGTGAGCGCATGTCTTGCGATTGAACAGCACAACGGCATGACATGCAGACCGGTGCCTCGTCGGTGACCCTGAGGTGCCCATACCAGGTTCATACACCTTCGCCATGACGACCGACCCCGCCGCTGAAGCGGCTTGCGCCAGACATTGTTTCACCGCTCCTGATCGTGTGAAGCCCCAGCCGAACTTCGTTGGCCACGGCCGCGTCAAAATCGAGGCCCCACTGCTCATCGGCTGACATGCGATCATTGCGCATGGCGGTTTGCGGAAACTCGGACAGTTTCGCCGCAAGCGCCAAGGCCGCCGTCAGAGCCTCACCATCCGGAACGACCCTGCTGACGAGTCCGATCGACAGGGCTTCATCCATGGCCACCGGCCGACCCGTCAGTATCAGGTCCAGGGCCCGTCCATGGCCGATCAATCGTGGCAAGCGGATCGTTCCCAGATCGACCAGCGGAACGCCAAAGCGCCGGTTGAAAATGCCCATCACGGCGGAGGCGCCAGCCACGCGCAAATCGCACCAGAGCGCCAACTCCATTCCGCCGGCAACGGCATGACCCTCAATCGCAGCGATCACCGGCTTGCCCAGCCGCAGCCGCGTTGGCCCCATCGGCGCAAAATCGCCATCTGGGTCGACCGGTTTGCGCTCGCCCGCGGCCAACGCCTGCAGATCAGCACCGGCGCAGAAGGCTCCACCCGCGCCCGTCAAGATCGCAACGTCTGCGCCATCGTCCTGATCAAAATCCTTGAATGCCTTGATGAGCGCCCGGGCCGTTTCCAGATCAACGGCATTGCGCCGGTCGGGTCGTTCGATGGTTATGATCTCTACTCGATCAATGTTTCGCGATGAAATCGTGCTGCTCATGTGTCATGTCCGATTGTGAGGGCAGGTTTCGCTTCGACGACGATTTCCACGCTTGAGACGATGGTCCTGCTCGATTGGCGCGGATATCGGCTGCATGTCGGGCGGTGAATGCGCCGCTATCGAGCAGATCGAGGATCGACAGCGCGCCGCCGTGTGATCCCCCTGATCCCGCGCCAGTCACACGAAAACGGATCCACCAGACAGGCGATGGTCTGTCGGCATTGAACGCTGCACGGAGGGCTGCCCGGATGCTGCTGAAGACCTCCTTGCGGTCCGTGTCCGGCATGGCCATGCGACGCCTCGTGCAACCGCGTGCAGGCACAACAGGCAAAGGCGGCGCTGACCAGGATCGTCAACCAAAGCGCCATGGAGCCCGTTGCTTCCAGGATACCGACTGTCCAGCAGGCACCCGGCAGCGCTACCGTCAGCGCGATCGTTGGCCAAGCGAGCAACGCCCCCGGATTCTGCATGAATGTCAATGTCTTCTGGTCAAGGGTGGCCGCAGGCATCCGGGCGACCGTCGATCTTGTGTCGCCGCAAGCCATCCCGGATGGAACGCCCGGACATCACCGACCTTTGAACTCCGCCGGGCGGCGGTGCATGAAGGCCATGGCACCTTCCATCGCATCTGCAGTCTGCATCAGGGCCATTTGGTTGGGAACAAGCTGATCCACCCCGGCCCTGGCATTGATCATGACCGCATCCCACGCGGCCTTCTTGGCAGCTTGTATCGCCAATGGGGCATTCCTGGCGATTTCGGCCGCGATCTCCAGTGCGCGTTCAACCTGGCGGTTGGGTTCAACGACTTCCTGCACGAAGCCGATCTCTTTTGCGCGCTGCGCATCGAAAACGTCGCATCGCAACAAATGGTACATGGCGTTGCCCCAGCCCGCGCGATCCACAAAGCGCAACGTCGCCCCCCCCATCGGGGTGATTCCGCGGGCTGGCTCCAGTTGAGAGAACTTCGCGTCTGATGCAGCCACGGTGATGTCGCAAGCGAGCATCAGCTCAATGCCGATGGTGTAGGTCACACCCTGGACAGCACAAACGACCGGCTTCCTGCACGGCCGCTCAAGCGCGTGCGGATCAAGCATGGTGTCGTCGAAGATCGGCGTCCCACTCTGCATGGCCGGTAGAAAGGCTGGCAGATCCAGACCAGAGGTCGTGTGTGCGCCGGCGAATGTCAGCAAACCCACCCATGCCTCTGGATCCTCATCGAGTCGTTTGAACGCACGCCCAAGCTCTTGCAGCATATGTGGCGTAAAGGCGTTGCGCTTGGCTGCCCGATCGACGTGCATATGGAGGATGTGATCCTGGAAGGTCACTGTCACGAGGCCTTGATCCGACATGCTCAAACTTATCCCTTCAAGTTGTTGTGACTGCTGGTCTTGCCCGAGATCCGTCTCCAGCGACCCGTCTTTCACCGATCATGTTCGTTCTGTCTCATCCGCAGTTCGACCATGCCTTCGCCATAAGCCATGACTTCAGTGCCGACCACAGTAACAAAGGCCTGCGACGCGAGGATTTGACGCGCAAGCGCAAGGCGGTCGGCCAAGCGGATCTCCCGCAAGATTCACTAGACCGGTCGCCATAATGATCAGCCGGTGCTAGGTGGTCAAGGGGAAATCCAAATCGCCAATCAGTCGTCTGAAAGAGTCCCAAGATGCCGGAGACTGTTCTCCAGCCTAGCCGTGACCGAATGATCGCCGCTGGCGTGCAGCTGTTCCAGCGCAAGGGCTATCATGGAACGGGTCTCATTGAGCTGCTGGAGGTCAGTAAAGCGCCCAAGGGTTCATTCTACCACCATTTTCCAGGCGGCAAGGAGCAACTTGCCGAAGCAGCCATGGCGCAGGCACGCGATGCGGTGAGTGCTCGAATCGACATCGCGTTCGCCGATTCCGCATCGTTTGCAGACGGCGCGCGTGCCCTGGTGAAAGCCATTGGGGACTGGTTTGAGCGTAGCGACTATACCGAAGGATGCCCCATCACTTCGGTTCTGCTTGAAACTGTTCCGGGCTCGGATCGATTGGCAGCCGCAAGCAAGGCTGCCTTCGCTGACTGGATTGCTCGCGCCGAAAGTCACGCGGCAAGACTGGGCAATGTGCGCGATCCCAGAACCGCTGCCACGGGGCTGCTCATTGCGCTTGAGGGCGCATGGATCGTCGCCCGCGCCCAGCGCTCGAGGCGGCCGTTCGAGATCGTGGCGGACCTGGTAGCGGGCTACGCGATCGACCACTGAAGGCTGTTTCCAGACCGCTCACCCACAAGCCTGATTGCCAGCTCCTTCAGGTCTCTTTCCTTGCACTGTGACGGTAAACAAGTGGGACGTTGCGCAGCCATCAGACGGCCGGCTCATTGACCACCGTGCCACCGGTTTCTGCAGATCGGCTTTCAGGAAGCGATCCCTGGATAGGCGCAACATGCGCTTCCCAGCAGGGTCGTGTCCCCTTCCGGCGAGACCTGCCATTCGGTATCGCGTCCGGGATTGACCGCTTCGTCCCAACAAGTGGCGCACTCTGGCTCGAAGTGATGCCATTCCGACGAAGGCTGTTGGGTCCCCGACGGGCAACAAGGCTGGTTCATTCGAGCTGCCTGTCCCTTCGGCAGTTCTGGTCCATGGGCAGCTCTTGTGCCGCTCGACATGCGCGAACTCCGCAGGGAATCAGAAGCATTTCAGGGGCAATCCTGCAGGCCGGAGATCTGGTATCTGTCGCCCGGTTCGGAACCGGAGTGACCGGCACACCCTACGCCGCGTCCTGGCCGGCCTTGCGGAGGGCGGAGGCGCGGATCTTCTCGCTCTCGCTCTTGAGCTGGCCGCAGGCGGCGAGGATGTCGCGGCCGCGGGGGGTGCGGATCGGGCTGGCGTAGCCGGCGCGGTTGAGGATGGCGGCGAAGGCCTCGATCGTCTTCCAGTCCGAGCACTGGTAGTCCGTGCCCGGCCAGGGGTTGAACGGGATCAGATTGACCTTGGCCGGAATGCCCTGGATCAGCTTCACCAGGGCGCGGGCCTCGTCCGGGCTGTCGTTGACGCCCTTCAGCATGACGTATTCGAACGTCACCCGCTTCGCATTGCCCAGCCCCGGATAGGCGCGGATGGCGGCCATCAGCTGGTCGAGCGGGTACTTCCTGTTGAGCGGCACCAGCACGTCGCGCAGGAGGTCGTTGGTGGCGTGCAGGCTGATCGCCAGCATGGTCCCGGTGCGCTCGCCCAGCTCGGGGATCATCGGCACCACGCCCGAGGTCGAGACGGTGATGCGGCGGCGCGAGATGGCGATGCCTTCCCCGTCACTGATGATGTCGATGGCGTCGGCGACGTTGTCGAGATTGTAGAGCGGCTCGCCCATGCCCATGAACACGATGTTCGACAGGCGGCGGTCCTCCTTGGGCGAGGGCCATTCGCCGAGGTCGTCGCGGGCGACCTGGACCTGGGCCACGATCTCGGCGGCGGTCAGGTTGCGCACCAGCTTCTGGGTGCCGGTGTGGCAGAAGGTGCAGTTCAGGGTGCAGCCGACCTGGGAGGAGACGCACAGGGCCCCGGCGCGGCCGACGTCGGGGATGAAGACGGTCTCGATCTCGATCCCCGGAGCCGTGCGGATCAGCCACTTGCGGGTGCCGTCCCTCGACACCTGGCGCTCGACGATTTCGGGGCGGGCCAGGGTGAAGGCCTCCGCCAGCTTCGCCCGGGTTTCCTTCGCCACATCGCTCATCAGGGCGAAGTCGGTGACGCCGTAGTGGTGGATCCAGCGCCACACCTGCGCGGCGCGCATCCTCGCCTTCTCCGGCGGGCAGATGTCGGCGGCGATCAGGGCCTCGCGCAGGCCCTCGCGCGTCAGACCGGTCAGGTTGACGAGCGCGGAGGCGGCCGCGGACGGGGCGGCGGCGCGGCTGAGGTCGAGCGTGACGCTCACGGACGGATCCTGAACGGGCGGCGGGAGCGGCGGCCTATAGCACGGATCGGCGCGGATTTAAGGCCGGCGACGGAACGCCGGTTGATCGGCGCGTCGCCCTAGCCTTGCGCGTTGCGGATGGCGGCGGCGCCGAACAGGGGCGTCAGGGCGGCGGCGAACAGGCTGCAGGCCCCGAGGAAGGCGAGGGCGGACAGGGGCGAGGCGCCCTCCGCCGCCCGCAGCACGGCCCCGGCCCCGAAGATCACCGGCGGGATGAACAGGGGCAGGGCGACCACGGCGATCAGCACCCCGCCGCGCCGCGCGCCCAGGGCCACCGCCGCGCCCAGCGCCCCGGTGAAGGCCAGGCCCAGCCCGCCGATGGCCCCGGCGGCGACAGCGGTCGGGACCGCCGCGGCGGGCAGCCCCAGCGCCAGGGCCGTGACCGGCGCGGCCAGCGCCAGCGGCAGGCCCAGCGCCAGCCACTGGGCCACGGCCTTGACCGCCACCACCGCCTCCAGCGGCAGCGATCCGAGCGTGAGCAGGTCCAGCGCCCCGTCCTCGAGGTCGCGCTCGAACAGGCGCTCGAGGGAGAGCAGGGTGGCGAGGGTCAGGGCGATCCAGGCCACGCCGCCGGACAGGGTCGCCAGCACCCGCGGGTCCGAGCCCACGGCGAGCGGGATCAGGGTGGTCAGGCCGGCGAGGAAGGCCAGGGCCAGCAGGGGGCCGCCGCCCCCGGCCCAGGCCAGGGCCAGCTCACGCCGGAGCAGGAGCAGGGCGGCGCTCACCGGTCGGCTCCCAGGACGATCTCGCGGGCCGGGATGGGCAGGGGGTCGTGGACGGCGGCGAGGATCAGGCCGCCGCCGGCCAGGTGGGCTTGCATCAGCGCCCCGAAGGCGGCGCGCCAGCGGGCGTCGAGCGGGGTCAGGGGCTCGTCCAGCAGCCACAGGGACCGCGGCGCGGCGATCAGCCGGGCGAGGGCGACGCGGCGGCGCTGGCCGGCGGAAAGGCGGCGCACTTCCAGCCCGGTCAACCGATGCAGGCCGAGGGCGGCGATGGCGCCGGCCGGGTCGCCGCCCCCCAGCCAGCGGCTCTGGAAGGCCAGCTCCTCGGCCACGGTGCGGGCGCCCTTGAGGCCGTCGAGGTGGCCGACGAGGTGCAAGCCGGCGCGGGCCGCGTCCGGGTCGAGCGGACCGGCGGGGCCGGCGAAGGTCACGGTCCCGGCGTCGGGGCGCAGCAGGCCGGCGACGGCGCGCAGCAGGGAGGTCTTGCCGGCCCCGTTGGCCCCGTTCAGGGCCACGGCCTCGCCGGCGGCGACCTGCAGGTCGAGGTCGCGGAACAGCGGCCGCTCCCCGCGCGACAGGGCGAGGCCATGGAGGGAGAGGGCGGTGATCATGTCAAGTCGCGCCACGCTGAAGCCGCCCCTCCGTCTCGCGGCTGCGCGGCGATCCACCTCCCCATTGAATGGGGAGGAGAGGGGTCTTGCTTCCCAAGGCGGTGGGGAGGGGCGATGTCCTGCACGGCCATTCCAGGACCCAAGCCCGAGGATGACGGCGGTGAAAGCGTCAAACTCGCGTCGGGCGTCCTGCCCGTTCCATGGGGAGGAGAGGTGTTGGATTTGCGAGCGTTTCTCATGTTCGCGCGGGCGTGGACGCCGGCGTCCGGCGGCACTAAGAGACCCTTCGCCGCAGCGGGTTTCCGCCGCGCGCGACGGGGTCCTGTGCGCCTCGTCGCCGAGCGCGCGGGGGCGCAACCGAATTGTCGGGCGGCGATTACCAGAGGAACCCTCCCATGCCGTCAGTCGACAGCCTCTCCGTCCGGCGCGATCTCACCGTCGGGCGCAAGAAGTACGCCTATTACAGCCTTCCCGCCGCCGAGGAAGCCGGCCTGACCGGCATCGCCCGCCTGCCGCGCTCGATGAAGGTGCTGCTGGAGAATCTGCTGCGCAACGAGGACGGGGTCTCGGTCACCGAGGGCGATCTCAAGGCCGTGGCCGCCTGGCTTGGCAACAAGGGCGCAGTCGAGCACGAGATCGCCTTCCGCCCGGCCCGGGTGCTGATGCAGGACTTCACCGGCGTACCGGCGGTGGTCGACCTGGCCGCCATGCGCGACGCCATGACGGCGCTTGGCGGCGACCCGGCGAAGATCAATCCGCTGAACCCGGTCGATCTGGTCATCGACCACTCGGTGATGGTGGACCACTTCGGCACCGCCGCCGCCTTCCAGCAGAACGTCGAGCGCGAGTACGAGCGCAATATCGAGCGCTACCGCTTCCTGCGCTGGGGTTCGTCGGCCTTCAACAACTTCCGCGTGGTGCCCCCGGGCACCGGCATCTGCCACCAGGTCAACCTCGAGAACCTGGCCCAGACCGTCTGGACCGCCGCCGAGGGCAAGGCCACCGTGGCCTATCCGGACACGGTCGTCGGCACCGACAGCCACACCACCATGATCAACGGCCTGGCCGTGCTGGGCTGGGGCGTCGGCGGCATCGAGGCCGAGGCGGCCATGCTGGGCCAGCCGATCCCGATGCTGATTCCCGAGGTGATCGGCTTCCGCCTGACCGGAAAGCTGCCGGAAGGCGCGACCGCCACCGATCTCGTGCTGACCGTCACCCAGATGCTGCGCAAGAAGGGCGTGGTCGGCAAGTTCGTCGAGTTCTTCGGCTCGGGCGTCTCGGCCCTGACCATCGAGGACCAGGCCACCATCGCCAACATGGCTCCGGAGTACGGCGCCACCTGCGGCTTCTTCCCGGTGTCGCAGGCGACGCTGGACTATCTGACCGCCACCGGGCGGGACAAGGCGCGGGTGCAGCTGGTCGAGGCCTATGCGAAGGCGCAAGGGCTGTGGATCGACGAGAGCTCCGAGGACCCGGTGTTCACCGACGTGCTCGAGCTGGACGTGTCGACCGTGGTGCCGTCCTTGGCCGGGCCGAAGCGGCCGCAGGACCGGGTGCTGTTGACCGGTGCCGCAGCCGAGTTCGAGGGCCATCTGACCGAGACCTTCGACCGTCCGGCCGACGCCCCGCGCGCTGCGGTGGCCGGTGAGACCTTCGATGTCGGCGACGGCGATGTGGTGATCGCCGCCATCACCAGTTGCACCAACACCTCCAACCCGTCGGTGCTGATCGCCGCCGGCCTCGTGGCCCGCAAGGCCCACGCCCTGGGCCTGAAGGTCAAGCCGTGGGTCAAGACCTCGCTGGCCCCGGGCTCGCAGGTGGTCACCGACTATCTGACCGACGCCGGCCTGCAGAAGGATCTCGATGCCCTCGGCTTCAACCTGGTCGGCTATGGCTGCACCACCTGCATCGGCAACTCGGGCCCGCTGCCGGAGGCCATCTCCAGGGCGATCAACGAGAACGATCTGGTCGCCGTGAGCGTGCTCTCGGGCAACCGCAACTTCGAGGGCCGGGTCAACCCCGACGTGCGCGCCAACTACCTGGCCAGCCCGCCGCTGGTGGTGGCCTACGCCCTGGCCGGCACCATGCGCCTCGACCTGGCCACCCAGCCGATCGGCCAGGACAAGACGGGCAAGGACGTCTTCCTGAAGGACATCTGGCCGACCTCGGCGGAGATCGCCGCGATCCAGAAGAAGTCCGTCACCTCCAAGATGTTCGCCAAGCGCTACGCCGACGTATTCAAGGGCGACAGCCACTGGCAGGCGATCGACGTCACCGGCGGCCAGACCTACGCCTGGGACGACGCCTCGACCTATGTGCGCAACCCGCCCTATTTCGAGGGCATGTCGATGGAGCCGGCACCCATCAACGACATCGTCGAGGCCCGCATCCTCGGCATCTTCGGCGACTCGATCACCACCGACCACATCAGCCCGGCCGGCTCGATCAAGACCGCCTCGCCGGCCGGCAAGTACCTGACCGGCCACGGGGTCGACCCGCTGGACTTCAACTCCTACGGCGCCCGCCGCGGGAACCACGAAGTCATGATGCGCGGCACCTTCGCCAACATCCGCATCCGCAACCGGATCACGCCCGAGATCGAGGGCGGGGTGACCAAGCACTTCCCCTCGGGCGAGGTGATGTCGATCTATGACGCGGCCATGCGCTACCAGGCCGAGGGCCGGCCGCTGGTCGTGTTCGCGGGCAAGGAATACGGCACCGGCTCGTCGCGCGACTGGGCGGCCAAGGGCACCCGCCTGCTGGGCGTGCGCGCGGTCATCGCCGAGAGCTACGAGCGCATCCACCGCTCCAACCTGGTCGGCATGGGCGTGGTGCCGCTGCAGTTCAAGGCGGACGGCTGGACCAGGCTGGGCCTGACCGGCGACGAGATCGTCACCATCCGCGGCCTTTCGGACGCCAACATCGGCAAGCTGAAGCCGCGTCAGGAGCTGTTCGTCGAGCTGTTCCGCCCGGCGGACGGCAAGATGGCCCGCTTCCCGGTGCGCTGCCGCATCGATACCGAGACCGAGATGGAATACTTCAAGGCCGGCGGCGTGATGCCCTTCGTGCTGCGGAACCTGGCGCGCGGCTGACGCCGCGGTCCGGGAGCGACCTCAAGGGGCGGGGCGGCCGAAGGGTCGTCCCGCCCTTTTTGCGTGTGCCCTGTTTGGGTCAGAGGCCGGCGTACAGGGCGTTGATCAGGGCCAGGGCGCGGGGGTCGCCGATCAGGTGGGGGCTCTGGCGCGTCATGACATAGGCGGCCGAGACCCGGGCGGCCGGGTCGGCGAAGGCGCAGGAGCCGCCCCAGCCATAGTGGCCGACGGCGTCGGGGTTGGGCCCCAGCACCTTGAGCCGCTTGTTGCGCATCAGGCCGGCGCCCCAGCTGATGTCGAACGGCACCACCCGGTCGCGGCCCCAGACGCGCTCGCGCATCGCCTGGGTCAGCACCGGCGCGGACAGCAGCTGGCGGCCGTCCAGCCGGCCGCCATTGGCGAAGATCGCCATGATGCGGGCGAGGGCGAGGGCCGTGCCGTGCAGATTGGCCGAGGGGATCTCGGCCATCCGCCAGTCGGTCGAGCCGCGCCCGCCGGGGGCCGAGCCGCGGTCGAGGAAGGCGGCGCGCTTGATGGCGTCGATCTCGCCCAGGTCCGGGGGGGCCGAGGGCTTCTTCAGCTGGGCGACGCGGCCGTGCTCGGCCTCAGGCAGGCCGATCCACAGGTCGAGACCGAAGGGGTTGGCGAAGTCCTCGCGCAGGGCCCGGCCCATGCTGCGGCCGTCGGCGCGGCGGAACACCTCGTTGGCGAGGAAGCCGACGGTGATCGGGTGATAGCCGGAGCCCTCGCCGGGCGGCCACATCGGGGCCTGGGCGGCGAGCCGGTCGAGCACCGCCTGCGGCTGGAACCAGATGTCCGGCTCGGCCGGGCTGTCGAAGCCGGGCAAGCCGGCCTGGTGCGACAGCAGCTGGCCGACGGTGATCTTGTCCTTCCCCGCCTGGCCGAACCCGGGCCACAGGTCGGCGATCTTCTCCTCATAGGCCAGCTTGCCGCGCTCGACGGCCCAGGCGATCAGCAGGGCCATCACCGCCTTGCCGGTGGAGAAGACCGGGGTGAGGGTGTCCGGGCCGAAGGGGGTCGTCCCCGCGGCGTCGGCGCGGCCTGCCCACACGTCGATGACCGTCTCGCCCTCGACGCAGACCGAGAAACGCGCCGCCTGCTCGTTCAGCCCTTCGGGCGCGTCGGTGAAGTTGCGGGCGAAGGCGTCGCGAACCGCATCGAAGCGCGGCGGACAGACCCCATGGATGGCGGGCGTGTCGGTCATCGGTTGATCCCCTCTCGCTCCGCCAGATAGGCCATCACGCCGCCGGCGGCCACCGTCCCGGAGGCGAAACAGGCCTGCAGCAGATAGCCGCCGGTCGGGGCCTCCCAGTCCAGCATCTCCCCGGCCGCGAACACCCCGGGCAGACGGCGCAGCATCAGCCGGTCATCGAGCTCGTCCAGGGCCAGGCCGCCGGCGCTGGAGATGGCCCGCTCCAGCCCCTGCACCCCGGCGACTGGCAGGGTCAGGGCCTTGATCCGGGCGGCGAGACCGGCCGGGTCCGGCGGCAGGGGCCCCGCCTCGCGAAGCAGGGCGGCGGCGGGGCCGGTCAGGCCGGCGGCCTTGCGCAGCCGGTTGGCGAGACTCTCGCCGGCGGCGGCGGCGGCCAGTCTGGCGGCGAGCCGGTCTTCGGCGAGGTCCGGCTTGAGGTCGAGGGTCAGGGCCGACGCTTCGCGCAGGGCGGCGGAAAGAGCGTAGACTGCCCCGCCTTCGAGGCCGTAGCGGGTGATCACCGCCTCGCCGCGGGCGGTCCTGTCTCCGACGGTCAGGCGGAGGTTCTTCAGCGGTGCGCCGGCCCAGCGGGTGGGGATGGCCGGGCTCCAGGGGAGGGTGACGCCCATGTTGGCCGGGCGGAAGGGTTCGACCCGCACGCCGCGGGCGGCCAGCAGACCGGCCCAGCTGCCGTCCGAGCCGAGCCGCGGCCAGCTGGCCCCGCCCATGGCCAGCACCACGGCGTCGGCCGGGTAGCGCTCCGGGCCGTCGGGCCCGTCGGCCGTGACGTCGGCTCCGTCCCAGCCGGTCCAGCGGCGGCGCAGATGGATCTCGACCCCTGCCGCCTGCAGCTGCGCCAGCCAGGCGCGCAGCAGGGGCGAGGCCTTCATGGCGCGGGGGAATATGCGGCCGGAGGCACCGGTGAAGGTCGGCTGGCCCAGCCCTTCGGCCCAGGAGATCAGGTCGGCGGGGCCTAACTGGTCCAGCCAGGCGTCGACGCGGGCGCGGGCGCGGGCCGGGCCGTAGCGGCTGCGGAAGCGGTCGGGCGGCTCGCTGTGGGTCAGGTTCAGGCCGCCGCGGCCGGCCATCAGGAACTTGCGGGCCGGCGAGGGCATGGCCTCCAGCACGGAGACAGAAACGCCGCCGGCGGCGAGGCGCGCGGCGGCGGTCAGGCCGGCGGGGCCGGCACCCACGACCACCACCCGACGGGGCTGGGCAGGGTCGGGGGTTGAAGCCGTGGCGGGACCGGTCATCGGCGGCCCGTCAACCGGCCGGGGCGGATCAGCTCTCGGCCGACGGGGTCTCGGCGGCACCCTCGGTCGGGACCGAGACGTCCTTGCGTTGCATCTGGCGTTCGGCGATCCGGGCCGACTTGCCGCGACGATCGCGCAGGTAATAGAGCTTGGCGCGCCGCACGACGCCGCGACGCTTCACCTCGATCGACTCGATCGACGGTGACAGGATCGGGAACTTGCGCTCGACGCCTTCGCCGAACGAAATCTTGCGGACGGTGAAGGTCTCGTTGATGCCGCCGCCGGCGCGGGCGATGCAGACGCCTTCAAAGGCCTGAACGCGCTCGCGCTCGCCTTCCTTGATCTTCACGTTGACGCGCAGGGTGTCGCCCGGCTGGAACTCGGGGACGGTCCTGCCCTCGAGCAGACGGGCCTTTTCCTCGGCAGCGAGCTGCTGAACGATATTCATCTTCATTCTCCTCGGGCTTTGTCGCCCCTTGGCTGTCAGTTGGCGGGGCGAGCCCCGCATGTCCGCAAGGTCAGGCCTTGCGGGGGGAGTTGGCGGAATACGTCGCCCAGAGGTCCGGACGCCGCTCCCGCGTGGTCGCTTCCCGTTGTTCCTGACGCCACCGGGCGACCTTCTGATGGTCGCCGGAGAGCAGGACCTCCGGGATGTCGAGCCCCTCGAACGTCCGCGGTCGGGTGTACTGCGGATGTTCCAGAAGCCCATCCTCGAAACTCTCGGAAGACAGGCTGTCCACCTGCCCGAGCACGCCGGGGATCAGTCGTACGCAGGCCTCGATCACCACCATGGCCGCCGCCTCGCCGCCGGCGAGGACCGCGTCGCCGACGGTGACCTCCTCGAACCCACGCGAGTCGAGCACCCGCTGGTCCACCCCCTCAAACCGGCCGCAAAGGACGACGACGCCGTCCTGTTTCGCCCAGTCCCTGACGCGCGCCTGGGTCAGGGGCCGACCCCGGGCGCTCATGTACAAAAGCGGCCGTCGCAACCCGGTCAGGCTGTCGAGAGCCCGGGCCACCACGTCCGCCTTCAGCACCTGTCCCGGCCCGCCGCCCGCAGGGGTGTCGTCCAGGAAGCCGCGCTTATCGTCGGAAAAGGCCCGGATGTCCACAGTTTCGAGCGCCCACAGGCCGCGCTCGCGCCAAGCCGTACCGATCAGGCTGACGCCGAGCGGCCCGGGGAAGGCCTCGGGGAACATGGTCAGGACGGTGGCGGTGAAGGGCATGGGTCCGCGCCATAGGCGCAAACGGCTCAGAGGGCCAGATCGACGGTGACCGGGGCGTGGTCGCTGGGGCGCTCCCAGGCGCGGACGTCCTCGTGGATGCGGGCCGAGGCGGGGACGACGCCGGGAGTCAGTCCGGGGGAGGTCCAGAGATGGTCGAGCCGCAGGCCCCGCGCGCTCTTGCGGAAGTCGGCGGCGCGATAGCTCCACCAGCTGGCCAGCTTCTGTGGGTCGGGAAAGGCGTCGCGCACCACATCCGCGAAGCCGCCCGCGGCCTGCAACCGGGTCAGGGTCTCGACCTCGACCGGGGTGTGGCTGACCACCTTCGACATGTAGCGGTGGTTCCAGACATCGTTCTCGCCGGGCGCGATGTTCAGGTCGCCGGCGAGGACCAGGGGCGCGGCGCGGTCGCGACGGGCCACGTCAGCGGCCAGGCGCTCGTAGAAGTCCAGCTTGTGGTCGAACTTGGGGTTCAGCGCCCGGTCCGGCAGGTCGCCGCCGGCGGGGACGTAGAAGTTCTGGATCTCGACGCCGGCGACCACGCCCCCGACGCAGCGGGCGTGGCCCTCGCGGCAGACCTCCAGCCGGGGCGCATCGCGGATTGGCCGGGCGCTGGCGATGGCCACGCCGTGCCAGCCCTTCTGGCCGGCGACGCGCAGGTACGGCAGGCCCATGGCTGCGAAGGCCTCGGCGGGGAACTCGCCCTCCCGGCACTTGATCTCCTGCAGGCACAGGACGTCGGGCCGGGCCTCGGCGACGAAGCGCGCGACCTGGTCGATCCTGAGCCGGACGGAATTGATGTTCCAGGTGGCGACGCGAAGCATGGGGCAGGGGTAGCAGATTCGGGGGGTGGGCGGCGCTCCAGAGCGAAAGCCCTGCCCCGCAAGGGGGAGGGTTTGGGTGGGGGTGGGATCACACGGGTGACGGGCGCCCGAAGGAGGCCCCACCGCCTCCTGCGCCAGGTCTTTCCCTGACGGTGCCTCCACCCCCATCCCCGACCCTTCCCCCCTCGAGGGGGAAGGGAGAGGGTTGAGCTTGTGCGACGCCGTTGTGTCCTCAGTGGCTTCCCTTGTGCTCTCTGTGATGAACCTTCCGCGGCGGGGGGGACGGCCGGCTGGCCTCGGCGCTGACACCCCTCAACCGTCATGCTCCGCATGACACCTTTCCCCACAAGGGGAGAAGGAAGACGTCGGCCCGAAAAAGAAGGCGCCCGGGTTGCCCCGGACGCCTTCCAGTCCGTCTCTCTCTCACGCCGTCATCGGGAGGGGATTGACCGAGTCGGGCAAAGGACGACCGCCGCCGTCCTGTGGTGCTTATGTCACGTCCAAGGCCAAACTTCAAGGAAAATCGACTCGGGGTGACAGCGTGCCCAAACTGTCACATAATGGTGATCGTACTCAGTTTCGGCCGGGGCGACGCGTCGGATCCTGCAGCTGGAAGAGGCTGGCGGCCAGGCCCGAGGCGGGCTCCAGCCGGGTCAGCCGGGTGCGGGTACGCTGGCCCTGGCCGTCGATGATGGTCCATTCCTGCAGGCGCATCGGGCTGCCGGCGAAGGCCAGCACCACCGCGCCCTCATGGGGCCGGCGCGCGTCGCGGGCGATGATGGCGAAGGCTCCGGATGGCATACGGGTGACGCGGTCGATGCGCACGCCCTCGTCCAGCCGGACATTGCGGGCGAGGAAGGTCGACAGTGGCGTCTGGCCAAGCGGCACCTGCTGGAAGGTCTCCAGTCGGGGATCATAGCGCTTGACGTTGTACCCGTCCGACACGACGAGCAGCCCGGCCGGCTCGGTGTACTCGAAGCGCATGCGACCGGGCCGCTGCAGCCAGAACTCGCCGGTGCGCTGCTGCCCGCCCGGGCCGGTCTCGCTGAAGCTGCCCCTGGCCGCCGACAGGCCCTGGAAATAGCTCTGGGCCTCAGCCACCACGGCGCGGTCCTCGGCGGAAAGGCCGGCGGATTGCGCCAGCGCCGGGCCGGCGAACAGCAGGGCGAAGCCTGACAGGGTCAGGGTGCGACGGTCGGTGAGGCGGGCGGTCATGGGGTCTGGAACCTCCTGGCGGCTGTGACCGAGTGCACATAACGCGCGACCCGCGGCAAGGGCGCGGCGCCGCCTTGACCATATTCCGGCGGCCGGATGAGCGGGCGTTCATGGGGGGCTGCGGTTCAGGGCATCCCGGTGGACGCAGCGAGGCGAAGCGGAACTGTCGGATCGGGCTCCCATTCCTCCGCCGCAGGGGGAGGGGGACCACGCGCAGCGTGGTGGAAGGGGGCGATCTGCGACCGCAGCGCTCATCCCCCCTCCGTCTCGCCGCTGCGCGGCGATCCACCTCCCCCTGCGGGAGAGGAATGAGGGCGGGCGGCGTGACAGGGCTTCCCCCTTACGGCGGCGGTCCCGCCAGCACGTCGCGCTTACCGGCGTGGTTGGCGGGGCTGACGACGCCTTCCTGCTCCATCCGCTCGATCAGGGAGGCGGCGCGGTTGTAGCCGATCTGCAGGCGGCGCTGGACGTAGGAGGTCGAGGCCTTGCGGTCGCGGGTGACCACGGCCACGGCGCGGTCGTAGAGGTCCTCGGACCCGTCGCCGCCGCCGCCGAACTCGCCGACCCCGCCGCCCTCCTCGTCATCGCCGCCGTCGGTGATGGCCTCGAGATACTCCGGCTCGCCCTGGCTGCGCAGGTGCTTGCAGACCTCCTCGACCTCCTGGTCGGTGACGAAGGGGCCGTGCAGACGGGTGATGCGGCCGCCGCCGGCCATGTACAGCATGTCGCCCTGGCCCAGCAGCTGCTCGCCGCCCTGCTCGCCGAGGATGGTGCGGCTGTCGATCCTGGAGGTGACCTGGAAGGAGATCCGGGTCGGGAAGTTGGCCTTGATGGTGCCGGTGATGACGTCGACCGAGGGGCGCTGGGTGGCCATCACCAGGTGGATGCCGGCGGCGCGGGCCATCTGGGCGAGGCGCTGCACCGCGCCCTCGACGTCCTTGCCGGCGACCAGCATCAGGTCGGCCATCTCGTCCATCACCACGACCAGATAGGGCATGGGCTCGGGGCGAATCTTCTCGGACTCGTAGACGGGCCGGCCCTGCTCGTCGAAGCCGGTCTGGACGGTGCGTTCGAAGTGCTCGCCCTTGGCCAGGGCCTCGCGGGCGCGCTCGTTGTAGGAGGCAATGTTGCGCACGCCGAGCTTCGACATGCGGCGATAGCGGTCCTCCATCTCGCGCACGGTCCACTTCAGCGCGACGACGGCCTTCTTCGGGTCGGTCACGACGGGGGCCAGCAGGTGCGGGATGCCGTCGTAGACGCTGAGCTCCAGCATCTTCGGGTCGATCATGATGAAGCGGCACTCCGCCGGGCTGTGCCGGTAGAGGATCGACAGGATCATGGCGTTGACGCCGACCGACTTGCCCGAGCCGGTGGTGCCGGCGATCAGCAGGTGGGGCATGCGCGCCAGGTCGGCGACATAGGGCTCGCCGCCGATGGTCTCGCCCAGCGCCAGCGGCAGCAGGTGGCCGGGTTTGGCGTATTCCGACGAGGCCAGCAGGTCGCGCAGATAGACGGTCTCGCGCCGGGCATTGGGCAGCTCGATGCCGATGGCGTTGCGGCCCTGGACCACGGAGATGCGGCAGGCGCGGGCGGACATGGAGCGGGCGATGTCGTCCGCGAGGGCCACGACGCGCCCGTGCTTGATACCGGGGGCGGGGACCAGCTCGTAGAGGGTGACGACCGGGCCGGGGCGGATCTGGTCGATCACGCCGCGCACGCCGAACTCCTGCAGCACGCCCTCGAGCATCCGGGCGTTGGCCTTGAGGGCGGCCTCGTCGACCGAGCCGACGCGCCGGGTCGGCTTGGCCAGCATGGCCAGGGGCGGCAGGTCGAAGCCGGTCGAGGGGCGGGCGAAGTCGAAGGCCTGCTGGGCGTCGTCGACGTCCTTGCGGGCCGGCTTCGGGGCCTTGATGGCGGCCACGCGCGGCTCGGCCGCCGGGCCGGGGGCAGGGCGCGCGGCGGCGGCCGGGGTGGGCGCGTCCCACGGCGGCGTATCCTCGTCCCCGGCGTCCAGGGCGTCATCGGCGAAGGCGCGGTCGAGGGCGCGGCCGGGCGCGGGCGTGGCGGCGCGGGCCGGGGTCTCTGCGGTGGTCGTGCGGGCGCGGCTGCGGCCCGGGCGCTTCGCGGTGGCGGCGGAGGAGGCGGCCGGACGCGCAGCGGCACCCCCGCGCAGCCAGGCCATGGTTTCGCCCACATCTTGCAAGGTCAGGCCGAGGGCGAAGGCGAGCAGGCCGAGGGCGAGGGGCGCGGCGATCAGGCCGGCGACCAGCCGGCCGCCCGCCAGGCCGAGGCTGCTGACGGCGGTGCTGACGGCCCAGACGAGGACGTCCCCGGCGAGGCCGCCGAGGCCGGCGGCGATCGGCCAGGCGGCGGGTGCCGCGAGGGCCGAGAGGGCGGCGGCGAGGGCGACAACGCCGCCGGCGGCGGCCTGGACCCTGCCCGTCCCGGCGTTGAGCCGGCTGGACACCGCGCCAGCGAGGGCCCGGGCGGTTCCGAAGGCCAGCAGCAGCAGGGCGGCGGGCCAGGCGGCGAGGCCGAGGGCCTGCATGACCAGATCGGCGAGCGTAGCCCCCTGCGTTCCGAGCCAGTTTGACGGAGCCAGGCCCGAGGCGGCGTTGAGGCTGGGGTCCGCCGGGTTCCAGGACGCGAGGGCGAGGAGGGTCAGCATGGCCACGACGGCCAGCAGGGCGCTTCGGAAGCGGGCGACGACCGGGGCGCGCCACACGGCGTGCGCCTGGGCGACGGTGCGCAGGCCGAGGTCGACGGCAGTCATGGCGAACGGAATCTCCGGCCGACGTGGAACGGAGCCCTATCTGCGCGCGTCAGGGTTAAGCGGCTGTTTACCGCCCAACACCCGGAGACCGGGATCAGCCGCGGACGGGCACCGGAGAAGCTGCCGCCGCGTTCTCGACCGAACGCAGGCCCCGGACGGTAGCCTGGACCACCTCCGGGCGACGCTCGCCACCGGCGGCGATGATACGGTCGATACGGGCCTTCTCGGCGCGGAAGGCAGCCAGGTCGGCACCGGCGAGGACGGTGCCTTCCTCGACGCGGATGCTGGCAGGATTGATGCGCTGGCCCCGGCGCCAGACCTCGTAGTGGAGGTGCGGACCTGTCGACGCACCGGTCGAGCCGACATAGGCGACCACCTGACCCTGACGCACGCGCTGGCCGGGACGCATGCCCGAGGCATAGCGTGACAGGTGGGCGTAGCCGGTCTCCAGGCCATTGGAGTGGCGGATGCGCAGCCAGTTGCCGTAGCCGCCCCAGCGGCGGGCCTCTACCACCACGCCGTCGGCCGGGGCGATGATCGGGGTACCTGTCGGGGCGGCGAAGTCGATGCCCTGGTGCATGCGCTGGTAGCCGGCGATCGGGTGGCGGCGCATGCCGAAGCTGGAGCTGACCCGGGCGCGGTCGATGGGGGTACGCATGAAGGCCGAGCGGGTGTTCTTGCCGGTGGCGTCAAAGTACTGCGCCTCACGGGCACCGGCCGGCTGGAAGCGGTAGAAGACCTGGCCCTTGATCTGGGCGTACAGCAGGTCGCCGGTCTCGATGGTGCGGCCGTTCTCGGTGACGGCGCGGTCGAACACCAGGGTGAAGTCGTCGCCGCGACGGATGTCGCGGTCGAAGTCAAACTTGTGGGCGAAGATCTGGGAGATCTTGCGCACGATCGGCGTGGTGGCCCCGACCCGCCGGGCCGAGGCTGCCAGCGAGCCGGAAATCTCTCCGGTGGCGACGAGGGTCTCGCGGGTGACCTTTTCCTCGAGGGCGCGGACCTTCAGGGCACCGTCGAAGCTGCGCGACACGGTCAGTTGGCTGGCGGGCCCGGTGCGCATGGTCATGCCCACGAGGCGGGCCGAACCGCGGCCGATGCGCGGCTTCGCCACGGCCGTCTCGAAGCGCAGGCCGGCCTCGATGCGCGACACGTCAAAGGCGTTGGCGACGGTGGCGACCAGGGCGCGGGCGTCATCCGCCTCCACGCCGGTGCGCATCACCGCATCCTCGAAGCTCTCGCCGCGCCGCACCTCGACCGGAATCGCCTCGAGGGCCCCGAGGCCCTCCGGCGCGCCGGCCGCCACGAAGGCCCGGGCTTCCAGTGCCGCTACCTGATCGTCCGTCAGCCGCATCACGCCAGACTCTTCGGCGGTCGCTTCAGCCGGCTGGTATATGCGTCCAGCCAGCAGGGCGACGCTCACCGCCGCCACTGCGGTGAACACGTGGGGAGCAAGACGCATCGGCTGGCGGCGCGGATCAAACTGAGCCATCGGTCCCCGGCATTCGACGGCGCGGGCAGCGCCTGGGTACGGTACGCAGACTGGTGCAGGGTCGGTGCCAAGGTGCCCCCAGCTCCGAGGGGGAGGTGTATAGCCTGCCCGTATCATCTTGGGAAGACGGTGGTTACAAACGGTTAACCGGCGTGACCGTGGGAATCCGGTGGCTTCGGGAACTGTGTCCAAGATGTGCGCGCCCCGCAAACGATGTGCTGACATGATGCGTCGCCCCTGTTGCAGATAGTATGGGCTATACTATTCAAAGTGACCCACAAGACACGCCCATGTGATGCGAGAAACACACAGTCTTGACCGCACCTGATCTGAAACCTGTCCGTCGCCGCCGGGTGCCGGCGACCGCGTCGGCCGCGGTGCTGCTGTTCGCGGCGGGCCTCGGAGCCGTCTGGCTGGGCCGCGGGCCGTTGGCCGAGGCGGCGCTCGAACGCTGGCTGGCGGCGCAGGGCGTGGCGTCGGACGTCACCCTCGATCGGGTCGGGGTCGACGGGGCGGCCGGGCGGGTGCGGCTGGGGCCGGAGTCGGCCCCGGACCTGACGGTGGCGCGGATCGAGGTCGACTTCGGCCTGATCGCCCCCCGGGCCGGGGGGCTTTCGCTGAGGCCATCCCGCATCGCCCTGACCGAGCCGCGGCTGCGCGCCGGCTGGCGCGACGGGAAGCTCGACCTCGGGGCGCTGGACCGTCTGGCGCAGCGACTGACGAGGACGCCGGCGGATCCGGACGTGCCGGAGCCGGAGATCGAGGTGCAGGACGGCACGGTCGTGCTGGCGACCCCGTGGGGGTCTTTCGAGGTGCAGGTCGACGCCTCGCTTCAGGATGGACGGCTGCGCCGGGCGAGTCTCGAAGCGACACAGTTGCGACTGGTCGGCCCAGAGGGCCGGGCGGTGATCGACCGGCTACGGCTGGGCGCGGCCACGGTCGGGACCCGGCTGGCGGTGCGCGGGCGGGTCGATGGCCTGACGGGGGCCGCGGCCGGCCTGGCCGGCGAGGCGGCGACGGTGGCTCTGGCGCTGGACGCGCCGGCGGTGGCCGAGGGCATTGGCCCGGGCGCGGGCGCGGCGCGGCTGGCTTTGTCGGTGGCGGCGGCGCGCCTGACGCTGGGCCGCCTTGGCCTGGACGACAGCCGCGGCGAGATCACGGTCGATGGCCGGCTGGAGGACCTGAGCGGCACCGCGCCGGCCTTTGCGGGCGACGTTGTGGCGAGCCTGACGGCGGCCGGCGGACAGGCGGGCGAGACGCGGCTGACCCGGCCGTCGGCGACCCTTTCCGGCGCGGGCCGAATGACGCGGGAGCCCGAGGGCCTTGCCTGGCACCTCGACGGGCCGGTGCGGCTGGCGGCCGACCGGGCGGTCGGGCCCGGTCTGGTGCTGGAGACCGCGGTCGTGAGCGCGACCCGGATCGGCCTGGACGGGCTCGGCGGCGTGGTCGAGAGCGCTGGCCCGGTGAGCCTGGCGGCGCGGCGGCTGCAGTCAGGGGCTCTGGAGCTGTCCGATGTCACCGGGCGCGGCCGGCTGGACCTGAGGGCGGGGGAGACGCTGATCGCCGGGTTCGAGGGCGGCCTCGACGGGCGGGCGGCCTGGCCGCTGCTCGGGGCCCCGGCCGCCGGGGACGCGCCGGAGATCACCGGCATGAAGCGGGCCCTCGCCGACCTGAGGGTCACGGCCCCGAGCCTGCGGCTTAGCGCCGCGGCGGGAACGGTGCGGCTCGACCTCGGCCAGACCCTGACGGCGATCCCGGCGGCCGGCGGGCGGCTGACGGTGACGGCCCTGCCGGGGCGGCCGCTCTATGCCTCGGCAGACGGCGGCGGAGCACTGGGCCTGACCTCGGCCGCGGGCGGACCGCTGCCGGTACTGGAAGCCACGATCCCGCGCTGGCGGCTGCAGGGCGAGGGGGTGGTCGCCGAGGTGCGCGGCCGGGCGGCGCTGGACCTTGCCCCGGCGGAGGCCCTGACCCTGACGGCGGCGGGGACCCTGGCCACCGGTGCTGCGGGACTCATGTTCCGGCCCGAGGGCTGCCTCGCGGTGACGGCGGCACGGCTCGAGCTGGGCGGGAATGACGCCGAGGCGGCGCGCGGAATCCTGTGTCCGCTGACCGGCCGGGAAGCGCGGCCGTTCCTGCAGATCGCGGACGGCGGCTGGACCCTTACGGCCGGACTGCAGGACGGGGCGGCGCACCTGCCCGGTCTTGTCGCCGCGGTGGAGGCCGCGCGCGGGCCCTTGATGGTGCGCGGCGGGCGGGCGCTGAGCCTGTCCGCCCCGGCCCTGAGCGGCCGGCTGATCGACCTGGCCGAGCCGCGCCGGTTCGAGACCCTGGCGGCGACCGGTGCCGTGGCGCTGAGCGACGAGACCTGGGAAGGCCGCTTCGACCTCGCGCCCGAGGCGGCGGCGGCGCGGGCACCGGGGCCGGTGGCCACCGCCCTGCTGCGCCACGACGGGCGCACCGGGGTCGGTGCCCTGACTTTGGACACGCCGGCCCTGACCTTCACGGCACGGGGGCTGCAGCGGGCGGACCTGACGCCGCTGGGCGCTGACTTCATCACCGGCGTGGTGGAGGGCGAGGCGCGCTTCGCCGGCCGCTTCGACTGGACGCCGGCGGGGGCGACCAGCCGCGGTGCAGCCGAGGCGCGGGGCCTGGCCTTCGACAGCCCGCTGGGCCGGGTCGAGGGGCTGAACAGCGCGATCGCGTTCGACAGTCTGGCACCACTGACCACCGATCCGGGCCAGCGGCTGACCGCCGAGGCGGTGGCGGCCTTCGCCCCCCTCAACGACCTGGCCGTGACCTTCACCCTGGCCGAGGACCGGGTGCGGATCGAGGGCGGCCGGGCCACGGCGGCCGGCGGCCTCATCCGCGTCGAGCCGTTCGACGCTCCCCTGACCCCTGGCGCGCCGCTGAACGGGGTCCTGACCTTTGAGGGGGTGGAGCTGGGCGAGATCCTGCGCACCCTCGGGCTGGGCGAGGACATCCGCATCGACGCTCGCGTTTCCGGCCGTCTGCCGTTCACGCGGCTGGAGGTTGGCCGGCTGCGCCTCACTAACGGCCTGCTGGCGGCGATCGCGCCCGGCCGGCTGTCGATCCCGCGCTCGGCGCTGAGCCAGGTGACGGCGGGTGGGGGCGGCGAGGGGGCCCCGCCGAACATGGTCGAGGACCTCGCCTACCAGGCCATGGAGAATCTCGCCTACGACAGCCTCACGGCGCGCATCGACAGCGTCGGCGACGGGCGCATGCGCCTTCGCTTCCATGTCGACGGCCGCCACGACCCGCCGCAGCGGCAGGAGATACGGCTGAGCTGGATGGACCTGATCCGGCGGCGCTTCACCGACAAGCCCCTGCCGCTGCCGTCGGGCACGGAGATCGACCTGACCCTGGATCTGGACTTCAACGCCGACGAGCTGTTCGCCGACCTGATCGCGCTGGACCGGGCGCGTCGCGGGACGGCGACGCCGTGACGCCTCGACAGGGTCCTGTGGCTCGTTCAGAACCGGTTCAGGCGCTGGCGCGTTGTCTGGTCCGGCCCTTCAGCTTTCCGCGTGACGCCCCGTCTCTCCCACCCCGGATTTCGCCCATGACCCCGCGCGTTCCTGTCCGGCCGGTTCTGGCCCTTCTCGCTGCAGCGGGGGCCCTGGCCGGCACCGCCTGCACCCCGACGGTGCGGCTGCAGGTCGACCCGATCCAGATCTATGCCCGGCTCGATGCCGATGTGCGAGTGCGGCTGGACCAGGAGCTGCAGCAGCTGCTGCGCGAAAACCCCAACCTGTTCTGACCGGAGAGCTGTGATGTTCCGTCCCCCGCATGTGCTCATGGCCGTTGCCGCCGTGGCCGCCGTGGCGGCTGCCCCGGTCCTCGCCCAGACCGCCGTCGAGAAGGCCCGCATCGACGCCGCCAAGGCCGCCGGCGTGGTTGGCGAGCAGGCCGACGGCTTCCTCGGCTTCCGCCTCGACAGCGACGACGCGCCCCTGCGCGAGGCGGTGCGCTCGACCAACGCCGCCCGGGCCCAGGTCTATGCGCGCAGCGCCGAGGCCGCGGGCACCACGGCCGCCGTGGCCGGGGCGCGCATGTTCGAGCTGAACCTGCTGCCGCGCATCGCCACGGGCGAATGGTACCGCAACGCCCAGGGCCAGTGGGTGCAGCGGTGACGCCGGAGCGCCCGGCCCTGGCCGAGCGTATCATGCGCTTCGCACTGCTCTTGCTGCTGTCATTCATGGTGGCGGGGGTCTCGACCTGGGCGCTGGGCGCGACGTGGGAGGCGATCGGCGGCGGCGAGATGTCGGTGCACGGCTGGATCGCCCTGGCGCTGGGCATCCTCGGCACCTCTGGTCTCGCGTGGGGGCTGATGGCCCTGGCCTTCCTCTCGCACCGCGAGGGCTGGGACGACCGGGTCAACAACAGCCTCGATCCGGGACGGCCGCCCGACCACGACCGCTGAGCCGGAACCTGTTCGCACCGCTTGACCGGCGCGCGGGGGCGGGGCCTGATCCAGGCCTGTCTCTCCCGGAGCGTCCCATGCCCGCCATCCTGCGCCCCTGCATCGCCGGCTTGGCCCTGTGTGCCGCCGCGGCCCTGACCGGCTGCGAGCCCGCGGGCGACACGGCGTGGGAGGGCGAGCGTCCGCCGGAGCCCGCCGCGCCGGTGGTGCTCGGCGGCGTCGATCTGGGCCAGCCGGTGCGGGCGCTGGGGACCGAGCCGTTCTGGGGCGTCGACATCGCCGAGGGCACCCTGACCCTGACCGGAGTGGATCTCCCCGAGCAGCGGTTCGCCGCCGGGGCACCCGAGTTGGTCGGGACCACGGCGGTCTGGCGCGGCGGGGCGGATGATGGGGCGACCGCCACCCTGACCCTGATCGCCACCGAATGCTCGGACGGCATGAGCGACCGGGTCTATCCCCTCACGGCGCGGTTCGAGACGGGCGAGACGGAACTGGCCGGCTGCGCCGAGGCCACGGCGCGGCTGATGGAAGAGCCGGGCGCGTAACCTTTCCTGAAGCGGACGGCGGTATGCAGGGGGCATGACCCCCGTCGCGCCCCCGGCCGATCTTCGCGCCCTGACCAGCCTGCGTTTCATCGCCGCCCTGTGGGTGGTGATGTTCACCTTCTGGAAGAACCTCGACGTCGGCTTCACGCCGACGCTGGCGACCAAGGGCTACCTCGGGGTCGAGCTGTTCTTCGTGCTGTCGGGCTTCATCCTCAGCCATGTCTATCTGGAGGCGGCCGGGACCGGCGGCTTCCGCTACCGCGGCTTCCTGTGGGCGCGGCTGGCGCGGGTCTATCCGCTGCACCTGTTCACCCTGGTCGGGGTCGGGGCGCTGGCGGTGGTCGCCGGGCTGGCGGGGATCGCCGTGGACGGCAGTCTGCTGAGCTGGGAGTCCCTTCCGGCCAACCTGCTGCTGCTGCACGCCTGGGGCTTCGCGCCGGAGGCCGGCTGGAACCATCCGTCCTGGTCGATCTCGGCGGAGTGGTTCGCCTATCTGCTGTTCCCGGCCTTTGCCTGGGTCGCCTGGCGGCTGCGGACCCGGCCGGGGCTGGCGACCGTGGCCGCGGGCGCCGGTCTGGTGGCGCTGTATGTCCTCTTCGCGCAGCTGTCCGGCTTTCTGCTGACCGAGGCGACGATCCGCTGGGGTGCCCTGCGCATCGTGCCGTGCTTTGCGCTGGGCTGCGCCCTCTATCTGATCCACCGGCGCGGGCCGGTTCCGGTGCCCGACCTGATGGCGGGGCTGGCCGGGCTCGGCGTGCTCGTCGCCGCCAGCCTGCCGCCGGGCCTGATCCCGGTTCCGGCGCTGTGGGACGGGCTGATCGTGCTGCTGTTCGCGCCGCTGATCCTCGGCCTTGCCGGGCTGCAGAACGCCCGGGGCGGCCTGATGGCGTCGCGGGCCGGGGTCTATCTCGGGGAGATCAGCTATTCGGTTTATATGATCGCCGCGCCCTGGCAGGTCCTGGCGGTCAATGTCGCCGCCCGCCTGGTCGGGGCCGAGGACAAACAGCTGCCGCTGTGGCTGTGGCTGGCGGTGATCGCCGCCCTGCCGCTGGCGGCGGCGGTGTCCTATCACCTCGTCGAGCACCCGGCGCGGCGCTGGCTGCGCGACCTCGGCGTGGTCCGGGCCAACCCGGCGAGGGCGGCGGGCGCGACCTGAGGGCGCGGTGCCCGCGCGAGGGGGTTCTCCCCCGCGCGGAGATCGGTTAAGCGTAAATTTCCCCGAAACGGCGACCAGTTCCGACATGCTTCAACGGCTCAATGCCGCCGCGGTCGCGGCGACCCTCGGACTTCTTGTGGCGGCGACCCCGCTGCAGGTGCGCGCCGACGAGCCCTACTGGCAGTGCGTGACCTTCGCCCGGATGATCTCGGGCATCCAGATTTTCGGCGACGCCTGGACCTGGTGGAACCAGGCCGTGGACCGGTTCCGCACCGGCCGCAGCCCGGAGACCGGGTCGGTGCTGGTGTTCCAGCCGCACGGCCGCATGTCGCGCGGCCATGTCGCCGTGGTCTCCAACGTCCTGACCGATCGCGTCGTCAAGGTGACCCACGCCAACTGGGGCGGCAGCCGCGGCCGGGTCGAGGAGGACGTCACCGTGGTCGATGTCTCCGAGGCCGGCGACTGGAGCGCAGTGCGGGTCTGGTACGGGCCGATCCGCGACCTAGGCACCACGGTCTATCCGACCTACGGGTTCATCTATAGCGCCGCCGGCCAGGCGGGACGGGCCGCCGTCGGACGCGACGAGGCCGCCGGCCAGCCCTGAGCGAGCCGCGAGCGGGATGGCTCATTTCAATGATTGATTTGGGCACAGAGCTTAGACCGCCGCCTCGAACAGGGCGTCGCGGGCTACGCCGGGGTGGGTCATGGGGAAGAAGTGGCCGCCTTCGACGATCTCGACCGTGACCCCCGGGCGGATCGGGCGCAGCACATGGCAGGTGCTCTCGCGGGCCGCGCGCAGCACGCGGACCGGGCGGCCCACCCGGGCCAGTGCCCGCCAGGGGTCATGGGCCTGGGCCGCGTAGTTGGAGGCCTCCCATTCGACGGCGCAGGCCAGTTGCACTTCCTCGCCAGCTTCAAGGAAGCCGTCGGCGACATAGTCGGCCAGTACCGCGTCGGGCCAGTCGCGGAAGGCCCCGCGGCCGCGGTAGGCGGCGACGGCAGCGAGGCGGTCGGGGAAGGCGCGGCGGCGGCGCATGGCGCCCTGCACCAGCGGGATCCGCCCGGCCAGCCGTCCGGCCAGCGGCAGATTGAGCATCAGGGTCGCGGCGCGCGGCCAGATCACCGGATCCAGCAGCAACAGGCTGGAGACCCGCTCAGGTCGGGCCGCGGCGGCCAGCAGGGCCACTGTGCCGCCCATGGAATGGCCGGCCAGCACCAGCGGCGGGCCGTTCAGTCGGTCCAGCAGGGCGACGAGGTCGTCGCGCAGATCGGCCCAGCTGCGCCGCCCCTCGGGGTCGGCCGTCAGCCGGCTGCGGCCGTGGCCGCGCTGGTCCGGGGCGAGCACGCGCAGGGCCCCGCCCAGCGGCGTCAGCAGCTGGCGGTAGACGCCGCCGTGAAAGCCGTTGGCGTGCAGGAACAGCAGATCGACCGGCCGGTCGGTCGGGCCGAGCTCGAGCGCGGTCATGACGCCGTCGGGCTCGCGCCCCGGCAGCGGGATCTCGAGGCGGCGGGGCGGGGTCAGCCGGGCGGCGTCCATGCCAGACACCTAGCCGCTCGGGGGGCGGGGCACCAGACGCAGCGGGTCGCTGTGCGGCGTCAGCCCTCGCGGCAGGCGGCGCAGCGGCCGTGGGCCTCGACGGTGACGCGGTCGACGACATAGCCCAGGGCGGCGGCGGCGTCGGAGAGACCGGCGCCGGCGGGGGCCTCCAGCTCGCGCGCCTCGCCGCAGCAGTCGCAGATCAGGAAGGCGGCGGCGTGGGCGCGGGACGCATGGTCGCAGGCCACATAGGCCGACAGGGAGGCGATGCGGTGGGCGAGGCCGCGGCGCTCCAGAAACTCGAGGGCACGATAGACGGTCGGCGGCTTGGCGGCCTGGCCGTCGGGGCCGTAGCGGCCGATCAGGTCATAGGCCTTGACCGGCTCCCCGGCCCGCAGAAGCAGCTCCAGCACCCGGCGGCGCGGTCCGGTCATGCGCTCGCCATCGGCGCGGCAGGCGCGCTCGGCCGCCTCCAGCGCCTCGGCCAGGGCACCGGCCGACAGGCCGGCGTGGGCATGGGGGTGTCCGCAGCTGACCGCCATGTCCTTCAGCTAGTCGTCTTTGGCCTGTGTCGCAACGGCGCTTGACCGGGAGAGACGTTATCTCATAACGAAACGTGATCAGTTTCGGAGTCCTCCGCCATGCGCTCTCTCGTGTCGACCGCCACTCTCATGTTCGCCGCCGGCCTCGCCGGCACCGCCGCGGCTCAGGAGCCGGGCCGGGGCGTGACCACGGTGGACGAGATCGTCGTCACCGCCGCGCCCTATGGCGTGACGGCCGACGCTACCACCATCGCCGTCGACGTGCTGGACCAGGAGGCGCTGCTGAGCGCCCCGGCCGGCGGTCTGGGCGACGTGCTCAACGGCCTGCCGGGCGTGCGCTCGACCAGCTTCGCCGCCGGGGCCAGCCGGCCGGTGATCCGCGGCCTCGCCGGCCCACGGGTGCAGGTGCTGGCCAACGGGCTGGGCCTGATCGACGCCTCGTCCCTGTCGCCGGACCACCAGGTGGCGGCCGACCCGGGCGAAGCGACCCGCATCGAGGTGCTGCGTGGGCCCCAGACCCTGGCCTTCGGCGGCTCGGCCATCGGCGGCGTGGTCAATGTCATCGACGGGCGCATCGCCGAACAGGCCCCCGAGGGCGGGGTCTCGGGCCGTGTCTCGGCCCAGTCGTCGAGCGTCGACGAGGGCGTCAGCGTCGGCGCGGCGATCAGCTTAGCCGCCGGCCCGCTGGTCTTCACCCTCGACGGCCTGCGCCGCGAGGCGGAGGACTATGACATCCCGGTCCCGTCGGAATCGCGCCGCCAGCTGGCGGCAGAGGGCGAAGCGTTCGAGGACACGGGCGCGACCACGCTGGAGAACAGCTTCGTCAACCTCGACGCCTATGGTGCCGGCGTGTCCTACATCGGCGGCTGGGGCTTCGTCGGCCTGTCGGTCAAGCGCACCGAGACCGACTACGGCGTTCCGGGTCATGCACACCATCATGAGGACGAGGATCACGACGACGATCATGGTCATGACGAAGAGGAGGTCGTCACCATCGGCCTTGAGCAGACCCGCTACGATCTGCGCGGCGTCTATGACTTCGCTGGCGGCCCGCTGGCCCAGGTGCGCTTCGCCGGCGGCTATGCCGACTACACCCACACCGAGTTCGAGGGCGACGAGACCGGGACCATCTTCGCCTCGGAAGGTTATGAGGGCCGGGTCGAGGTCGTGCAGCGCCGCAAGGGCGGCTGGGACGGTGCCTTCGGCCTCCAGGCCCTGAGCCGCGACTTCAACGCGATCGGCGACGAGGCCTATGTGCCCCAGACCGACATCGTCGAGTACGGGGCCTTCGTGCTGCAGCGGCTGGACCGCGGCGGCTGGGGTCTGGAAGGCGGGCTGCGGGTCGACACCCGCGACCTCGACAGCGTCGCCGGCTCGGAGTCCTTCACCAACGTGTCGGGCTCGCTGGGCGTGTTCGCCAAGCCGTCCGAGGCCTGGTTCGTCGGTGCCTCGATCTCGCGCAACGGCCGCGCCCCGACCGAGGCGGAGCTGTTCGCCGAGGGCCCGCACATCGCCACCCGAGCCTTCGAGATCGGTGACGCCGACCTCGACAGCGAGGAGGTGACCTCGCTGGAGGCGGCGCTGCACTATGACGACGGCGGCCTGCTGGAGGCCGACCTGCACCTGTTCCACGCCCGCTACGACGGCTTCATCGACCTGCGCCCGACCGGCGACGAGGAGGATGAGCTGCCGGTGTTCGCCTATGTCCAGACCGACGCCGAGTTCTACGGCCTCGAGGCCGAGGCCCGGATCACGGCCTGGTCGCGCGGGGACGACCGGGTGGTGCTGAGCGGCGGCTACGACATCGTGCGCGGCTCGACCGATCTGGGCGCGGCCTCGCGCGTGCCACCGTTCGCCCTGAGCGCGGGGGTCGAGGCCAGCTACGGCCCGCTGCTGGCCCGGGTAAAGGCCCGCCGCGTCGGCTCCCAGTCGCGGGTGGCGGAGTTCGAGCTACCGACCGACGGCTATACCCGCTACGATGCCTTCCTCGGCTGGCGCCCGGCGGCCGTGCCGGGGGTCATGGTCTATGTCGAGGGCCAGAACCTGGGCGACGCCGAGATCCGCGAGCACGCCTCGTTCCTGAAGGACCTTGCCCCGGCCCCGGGCCGCAATGTGCGGATGGGCCTGTCCTTCACCTTCTGAGGCGCGCCTGACCGTTACCGCAGGGGTCCGTATCGTTTTCCGGGCGGTATTCCGCCCGGACACCTCCGACCTTGCGCGAGGTTCGTTTGCGGGGGAGCGGCGCTTCCGCTAAGACGCCGCCCTCTCCTTCCATCCAGCGAAGTCCCGATGACCGACACGACCATCTCGCCGAACGCCCAGCTGACCGGCAATGTCCTGTTTTACCGGCAGCCGGAGCCGCTCAGCCCGGAGATGCACGGCACCCTCGGCGTCAACCCTGCCGACAAGCCCTGGGCATTCCTGGCGGGCACCCACGTCGTGCCGCTGACCGTCACCGAGTTCGCCGCCGCGGCGCTCAACTATCCGGTCATCTTCGTCGGCGACCGGAAGCAGCCGGCGGTGGTCATGGGTCTGCGCGAGGGCGACAATCTGTTCGTGGACGCCGAGGGCGAGCTGCGCCCCGACGCCTACATCCCGGCCTTCGCCCGTCGCTATCCGTTCGTCTACGCCAATGACGAGGCGCAGAACCGCCTGATCCTGTGCGTCGACCGCGCCGCCCCGTTCGTGGCCGAGGGCGGTGCCATGCCGTTCTTCGAGAACGGCCAGCCGAGCGCCTACACCCAGCAGGCGCTGGAGTTCTGCAACAGCTTCGAGCAGGAGCGCGCCCGCACCGAGGGCTTCGTCAAGCTGTTGATCGACCTCGACCTGTTCGAGACCAAGGAAGCCCGCTTCATCCCGCGCAATCCGGACGGTACCGCCGGAGAGCCGCAGCGCATCGCCGAGTACCAGGCCGTGTCCGAGGACAAGCTGCGGGCCCTGTCGCCCGAGAAGCTGGCCGAACTGCGCGACAACGGTGCCCTGGGCCAGATCTACGCCCACCTGGTGTCGCTGCTGGGCTGGGATCGCCTGATCGCCATGACCTTCCAGCGCGCCGCGCAACAGGCCCCGCAGGCAGGCAACGCCTGAGAGTGACGCTCTCCGGGGCGGCGAGCCGCCCCGGAGCTGTCCTTCCACAATCTGAATGGCCACGCCGGACCCCGTCCCGCGCGGCCGTTCTGCGTTCACCGCCGGGCGAAGAGGGTGCGGGTGAGGCAGGAGAAGACGAGGCGGCCAGCCTCGTCGAGCAGGTCGTGCTGGGCGATGAGGATGCCCTTCCCGTCGCCGACCGGGTCCTTGCCCATCACCGTCATGCGGCCGCGCAGCAGCTCGCCGGGGGGTGGATTGCGCGAGAAGCGCAGGGCATCGACGGCCAGGGTCTTGGTCTGCGCCCAGCCGCGGGCACGCTCGGCGGCGAGGCCGGCCCACAGGGCGTAGACCATGGCTTCCGGCGCGCCGGTCTCGACCTCGTGGCCGGGGGCGAAGCGCTCGACGAACAGGGCCAGGGCGGCCGGGTCGACCGCGCAGACGCCGAGGGCGGAGACCTGACCCACCTCCCAGTCCTCGAAATGCACCAGCAGGGGCTCGGACGGGGTCCAGGGCTCCGGGGCGCCGGGGGGCGGGTCGATCATCAGGCGGCGGGCTCCTCGGACACCTTCACCAGCAGCTTGCCGTCATGGTCGCCGGTGAACAAGCGGTTCAGCGAGCCGACCGCGCCTTCGAGGCCGTCATCGACGTGGACCTTCCACCTGACCCGGCCGTCGGCCAGCCAGGGGCCCATCTCCTGCACCATCTCGCGGGCGCGGCCGGCGTAGTCGAGCACGAGGAAGCCGCGGACGTTGAGGCGGTGGGTGATGATGCGGGCGAAGTTGGGCGACGGCGGCACCCTGGTGGCGTTGTAGGCCGAGATCAGGCCACAGACGGCGATCTTGCCGAACACGTTCATGCGGTTCCAGACGGCGATCATGATGTCGCCGCCGACGTTCTCGAAATTCAGGTCAATCCCGTCCGGGGCCAGCCGGTCCAGCGCCGCGCCGACGTCCTCGGCCTTGTAGTCCACGGCCGCGTCGAAGCCGAGCTCGTCGGTCAGCCAGCGGCATTTCTTCTCGCCGCCGGCGATGCCGATGACACGCGCGCCCTTCTGTTTGGCGATCTGGCCGGCGATCGAGCCGACGGCCCCGGCGGCGGCGGAAACCACCAGGGTCTGGCCGGGCTTCGGGTCGAGCACGTCGGTGACCCCTGCCCAGGCGGTCAGGCCGGTCATGCCCAGCACGCTGAGGTTGGCGGTAAGGGGCAGGCCGGGAAAGCGGTGCACCGGCCGCAGCCCGTCCTCTGGCACGACGGCGTACTCGGCCCAGCCGCCGGACAGGGGGGTGACCACGTCGCCGGGCTTGAAGCGCGTGCCTCGGCTCTCCTCGACCACGCCCAGGGTCAGGCCGCGCATGACGCCGCCCAGCGGCACCGGCGGGAGGTAGCCCTCGGCGTCGTTCATCCAGGTGCGGTTGGTCGGGTCGAGCGAGAGATAGACCGTCCGTACCAGCGCCTCGCCCTCTCTGAGATCAGGGATCGGGGCCTCGACCAGCTCGAGGTCGGCGTCGGAAACGAGCCCCCGGGGCCGCTGGCGCAGCACCCACTGGCGGTTCATGCGAGCCATGGGATGGTCCTCCTCAAGTCCAGAAACAGGACTTTCCTTTGCCCGCGACCGGCGGCCCTGTCGAGCGTCGCGGCAGGAACGGGGCCGCTGCCCAAGCGCGCCGGGCCGGAACCGAGGCCGGACCCGGCCCGCGAGGCGCCGTTCAGATGCCCGAATGATCGCGGCTCCGCCGGTTGGCCGGCGGGGCTTTTCCGTGCCGCCGCCGCCGTCTAGGGTCCTTGCAAGAGCCGGGGGGAATGGCAGATGGGAAAGGCGAACCAGGCCGAGGGGCCGGGGCAGCGGACAGTCGTGGGGGCGTCGGCCGCCGGCACCGCCTTCGAGTGGTACGACTTTTTCATCTTCGGGTCGCTGACCACCATCATCGCCCGGCACTTCTATGCCGATGTGGGCGAGGCCACGAGCTACATCCTGGCGCTGCTGACGTTCGGCGTCGGCTTCGTGGTGCGGCCGCTGGGCGCGCTGGTGTTCGGTTGGTTCGGCGACCGCACCGGCCGCAAGACCACCTTCCTGGTGACCATCACCCTGATGGGGGTGGCGACGGTCGCGATCGGCGTCCTGCCCGACTATGATCAGATCGGCATCCTCGCCCCGATCCTTCTGATCTTCCTGCGTATTCTCCAGGGGTTCGCGCTGGGCGGCGAGTACGGCGGGGCCGCGATCTACGTTGCCGAGCACGCTCCGGACCACAAGCGCGGCTATCTGACCGGCTGGATCCAGACCACGGCGGCGCTGGGCCTGATCGGGGCGCTGAGCGTGATCCTGATCACCCGCTGGATCGTCGGGGTCGAGGCCTTCGACGAATGGGGCTGGCGCATCCCCTTCCTGTTGTCGGCCTTCCTGCTGGCCATCTCCCTGTGGATCCGGCTCAAGCTCAACGAGAGCCCGGCCTACAAGCGCATGGAGGCCGAGGGTGGCGAGCGGCGCGCGCCCTACAGGGAGTCGTTCCTGACCTGGCGCAATGGCCGCTTCGTGCTGCTGGCCCTGTTCGGCATCATGATCGCCCAGGGTGCGGTCTGGTACTGCGGCTACTTCTACACGCGCTTCTTCATGGAGCGGGTGCTGAAGGTCGAGGTGGCCACGGTCGACAAGCTGGTGCTGGCGGTAACGGTGGCGTCGGCGCTGCTCTACGTCTTCTTCGGCTGGCTGTCGGACAAGGTGGGCCGCAAGCCGGTCATGCTGGGCGGGATGCTGCTGGCGCTGGTGGCCTTTTTCCCAGGCTTCAACGCCCTGACCCGGGCCGCCAATCCTGATCTGGCCCAGGCCCAGGCGCGGGCCCCGGTGGTGGTGGTGGCCGACCCGGCCACCTGCGCCGTGCAGTTCGACCCGGTCGGCAAGACGGCCTTCGCCAGCTCCTGCGACATCGCCAAGAGCGTGCTATCGAACGCCGGGGTGTCCTACAGAAACGAAGCGGCCCCGGCGGGGATGGTGGCGCGGGTGCGCGTCGGCCTGGTCGAGGTGGCCTCGATCGAGGGCGAGGGGCTGGCGAGGGCCGAGCTGGCGGCGGCGCGGGCCCAGGTCCAGGGCCGCATCCAGACGGCGCTGGCGGCGGCCGGCTATCCGGACGGGGCTGACCCGGCGGAGGTTGATCTGGTGCAGGTGTTCCTGATCCTGATGGTGTTCATCGTGGCGGCCACGGCGCTCTATGGCCCGCAGGCGGCGGCGCTGGTCGAGCTGTTCCCGACGCGGATCCGCTATACGGCCATGAGCCTGCCGTACAATGTCGGCACCGGCTGGGTCGGCGGGCTTCTGCCCGCGGCCAGCTTTGCGCTGGTGGCGGCCTCGGGGAACATCTACTTCGGCCTGTGGTACGCCGTCGGCTTCACCGCCGTGGCCCTGATCGTCAGCCTGATCTGGCTGCCGGAGACGCGCGGCCGGGATCTGAACAACATCCAGACCTGAGGCGTTTCCGCCCCGAGCCCCGAGAAGGAAAGCCCCGTGACCTCGCCCCGCGACGTCGGCCTGAAGCTGATCCGCGAGCATGCCCTGATCGACGGGGCGGCGGTGACCGGCGACCGCTGGATCGAGGTCGACGATCCGGCCACCGGCGAGATCGTCGACCGCGTGCCGGATCTCGGCGAAGCGGAGACCCGGCGGGTCATCGAGGCGGGCATGTGCGGCGTCAACACGGGCCTGATGTCGACCCCGGTCGCCCCCTTCGGCGGGGTCAGGTCGTCCGGCCACGGCCGCGAGGGCTCGATCCACGGGATCGACGAATATGTCGAGATCCGGACGCGGACGCTGGCACCGAGCCGACGGTCAGCGCTCGCTGTCCATGAACTTCAGCTGGGCCTCGGGATAGCGGCCGCCGGCGGCGGCACCTGGCGGCACGGCGGCGTCGATCGCGACGAGCTCGTCGGATGTCAGTCGCACCGTCAGGGCCCCGAGCGATTCGGCCAGCCGGTCGCGGCGACGCGCGCCGACCAGAGGCACCACGTCCTCCCCGCGCGCCAGCGCCCAGGCCACCGCCACCCGGGCGACGGTGGTACCCTTGGCCCCGGCAATGTCGCGCAGGCGCTCGACGAGGGCCAGGTTGTGTTCAAGGTTGCAGCCTTGGAACCGTGGGCATTCGGTGCGGAAGTCCTGCGTCCGCCGCTCCCGGCTCCAGTGGCCGCTGATCAGCCCGCGGCCGAGCACCCCGTAGGCGGTGACGCCGATGCCCAGCGCCCGACAGACCGGAATGATCCCGGCCTCGAGACCGCGGGACAGGATCGACCACTCGATCTGAAGGTCGCAGATCGGATGCATGGCGGCGGCGCGCCGGATTGTCTCAGGTCCGACCTCGGACAGGCCGATGTGGCGGACATAGCCCTGCTGCACGAGGTCGGTGATGGCACCGATGGTGTCCTCGACCGGGACCGCCGGGTCCAGCCGCGAAGGGCGGTAGATGTCGATGTAATCGACCCCGAGCCGGCGCAGGGAGTAGGTCACGAAGTTGCGCACAGCCTCCGGCCGGCAGTCATAGCCGCGGAAGTCCATGTCGGGATCGCGCAGGGCACCGAACTTGACGCTGATCACCGCCTGGTCGCGGCGGCCGCGCAAGGCTTCCCCGAGGAGCATCTCGTTATGGCCCATGCCGTAGAAGTCGCCGGTGTCAAACAGGGTGACACCCGCCTCAAGGGCGGCGTGGATGGTCGCCACGCTCTCGCCGCGATCGGCCGGGCCGTAGAAGTCGGACATGCCCATGCAGCCGAGGCCGAGGGCGGCCACTTCCGGGCCTATGCGGCCCAGGCGGCGAAGGGGAAGCGGCGAGGTGATGGTCGGTCTCCTTGTCCGGGGCGTCCCGGGCCTTATGCGCTCCTGGACCATGTGCGATAATCTGGCGATGTCGATACAGGCTGTGCGCCAAAGCGAACAATGAGACCTTCCCTTGATGACCTCGATTTTCTGGCGCGGGTGATCCGCCGGCGGGGCTTTCGGGCCGCCGCCGCCGAGACCGGGACCTCGCCGTCGCGGGTTTCGGAGCGAATCCGGGTGCTGGAGGACGCGCTCGGCGTTCGGCTGGTTAACCGCACCACCCGATCGGTCAGCGCCACCGAGGCCGGTGAGGCGCTACTGGCCCGGGCGGGGCCGTTGCTGGACGACCTGTCCGAAGCAATGGCGTCGGTCGGACTGGAGGCGAAGCAGCCGGTCGGGCGGCTGCGGATCAACGCTCCGGGGGCAGCGGCGATGGCGCTTGGTCCCCTGCTCGGCCCATTCCTCAGGGGATACCCCGGCATCCGCATGGACGTGGTGGTCGAGGACGCCCTGACCGACGTGATCGGTCAGGGGTTCGATGCCGGAATTCGCTATGGGGAGCGGCTGGCCAGGGACATGATCGCCGTGCCTCTGGGCCCGCCCGAGCGCTACGTGCTGGTCGCCGCGCCGGACCTTCTGACGCGGACGGGAACACCGCAACACCCGGACGAGCTTCGCGAAGCACCGGCGATCCTCACTGTCCTGCCGGGGGGGCCGGTGCCGTGGGAGTTCGAGCGCGACGGGCGAACGGTGCGGTTCACCCCGGCGGCGCGCCTGACCGTGGGTGGCGGGGCCCTCGGGCTGGCCGCGGCCTGCGACGGACTTGGTTTCTACCTAACGTTCGAGGCCTGGGCCGCTGCGGATGTCGCAGCGGGGCGGCTCGTCACCGTGCTGGACGAGTGGCTTCAGCCCTTCCCGGGCCCGTTTCTCTACTATCCTTCCCGACGTCACCTGCCGCCGGCACTGAAAGCGTTTCTCGACTATCTGCGGCGGGTCAGACCTGCAGCAAATCCGCGATGACGGTCAGCTGCGGGCTCCGGTCGGGGTCGCCGCCGCCTCAGACCTTCTTCAGGCTGCGGCCAAACTCGGCGACTTCGGCGATGTCGAGGCTTTCGCCCTCGAACCAGAAGGTTGTCAGGGCCTCATGGTTGAGGGCGACCCATGCGAGGGCCTGCGGCGCGATCGCGTTCAGGTCGCGCTCGTCGAGGCTGCTGGCCAGAACGCGCGGGTTCGGGCCAATGGAGATGGATGCGCTGGGCTGATGGCGGCCCTTCTTCAGATAGACCTTCACCCGCGGCCCGTGCTGGCCCAGCGCGGTCGAGATGAAGATGTGGGCGAGGACGCCGGTCCAGTCGGGAGGCAGGTACGCCATCTCGACAAGGTCCTCCTCCCCCAGCGCGCGCAGCTCCTCGTCGAGCGTGGGCTCGCGGTCGGTCCAGACGGCGACGGTCTCGTGAACGCTCATGGCCGCCGATCCTATCACAGACGGCTCTACACCGGCAGCGCCGCGCGCTTGACCACGGCGCGCATGGCGACCGAGGAGGAGACGCGGTTGACGCCGGGCAGGCGGGTCAGGGCCTTGGCGTGCAGGCGCTCCAGGTCGTCGACGTCGCGCACCACCAGCCGCAGCAGATAGTCCGAGCCGCCGGTCATCAGATAGCACTCCATCACCTCCGGCACGGCGGCGACGGCCTGTTCGAAGGCGGTCAGGGCGGCCTCGGCCTGGGAGGCCAGGGTGACGGTGACGAAGACGCTGATCGGCAGGCCGACGGCGCGCTCGGCGATCACCGCGGCGTAGCGGGCGATGACGCCGGAGGCCTCCAGCGCCTTGAGCCGGCGCAGGCAGGCGCTCTCGGACAGGGCGACCTCGCGGGCCAGGTCGGCGTTGGTCATGCGCCCGTCCGCCTGCAGCAGGCGCAGGATTCGGCGGTCGACGGAATCGAGCTCGATGGCAGAAACGGTCTTCATCGGGCGCACCCTTCGCAGATCCTGCGACGATAGCGGCGAGTGGCCGCCGAAAGAAGCACGAACCTGCGTTGGCTGCGGCGGTAGTCTGCACCCGAACAGACCAGCCAGGGAGGACGCCATGCGCGTCGGCGTACCGAAGGAAATCAAGACCAACGAGCACCGCGTCGGCCTGACCCCGACGGCGGTGCGCGAGTATGTGGCCCACGGCCACCAGGTGACCGTCGAGGCCGGAGCCGGCCTCGGTGCAGGCTTCACCGACGAGGCCTATGTCAAGGCGGGTGCCCGCCTCTCTCCCGACGCCGCCACGGTGTTCGCCGGTGCCGACATGATCGTGAAGGTGAAGGAGCCCCAGCCCACCGAGTGGGTGCGGCTGCGCGAGGGCCAGATCCTGTTCACCTATCTGCACCTCGCGCCCGATCCGGAACAGACGAAGGGGCTGATGGCCTCGGGCTGCGCCGCCGTGGCCTATGAGACCGTGACCGACGCGCGCGGCGGCCTGCCGCTGCTGGCCCCAATGTCCGAGGTGGCCGGGCGCATCGCCGTCTTCTCCGCGGCCGAGACCCTGCTCAAGCACAATGGCGGCATGGGCCTGCTGTTCTGCGGCGTGCCGGGCGTGGCACCGGCCCGGGTGCTGGTGCTGGGCGGCGGCGTGGTCGGCATGAACTCCGCGCGCATGGCCATGGGGCTGGGGGCCGAGGTGGTGGTGCTGGAGCGGTCGATCCCGCGCATGCGCGAGATCGACGAGTTGACCGGCGGCCGGGTCATCACCCGCTATTCCTCGATCGGCGCGATCGAGGAGGAGCTGCTCAAGGCCGATGTGGTGATCGGCGCGGTGCTGGTCCCGGGGGCCGAGGCGCCCAAGCTGATCAAGCGCGAACATCTGAAGCAGATGAAGCCCGGCTCGGTGCTGGTCGACGTCGCCATCGACCAGGGCGGCTGTTTCGAGACCAGCCACGCCACGACCCACGAGGACCCCACCTATGTGGTCGACGGGGTGGTGCACTATTGCGTCGCCAACATGCCGGGAGCGGCACCTCGGACGAGCTCGGAGGCGCTCAACAATGCCACCTTGCCGTTCGGTCTGGCGCTGGCGGATCACGGGCTGAACGCCCTGAAGCGCGATCCGCACCTGGCCCGCGGCCTGAACGTGCTGAAGGGCCAGATCACCTATCCGGCGGTAGCCCAGGCGCTGGGGCTGGACTGGAGCGACCCGTTCGGCGTCTGGCCTCATGGTTGAGGTTGCCGGGCCCTCTCCCCCGACGGGGAGAGGGCTCAGGCCTGAACTGACGCGCCCGTCGATGCCAGATCCGGCGTCCCGGCAGGGGCCATGTCGATGGCCTTCTCGAGCTCGGCCATCTCCTTGTCGGCCTCCTTCCAGTCGTTCCGGTCCGGTGCCTTCGGATGGGACCAGTCGGCCCTGATCTTCTCGCGCGCCTCCTTGAGCTCCGCGATCGCCTCTTTCACCTGCTGGAAGAATCCCCGGTCGGCCACGGCCACGCCGAGCAGGGCTTCGGCCCGGTCCGCCCGCTCGTCCCACGTATCAGCGACCTCGAAGGCGGCGGCATAGGCGAGCCTTGCCCGCTTCATTTCCGCATCAACGATCGCAGGCGCAGCGCCGCCCCCGGCTTCGCCGCCCGCGATCCCGGCCTCCTCCGGCTCGGCCGGCAGCCGGTTCAGCGCCTCGTCTGCCGCCTCGCGGGCGTCTTTCGCGTCCCGGCGCAACATGGCCATCTCGCCGTCAGTGACGTTCTTCCCACCGGCCTCGACATAGTCCCTCACGGCCGATTTGAGCTCTTTCGCCAGCTCGGCGGTCATCCTCAACGCCGCCCTGGGCTCGATCTTCACCAGCAGCATGAGGGCGTCACGGCGCTCGCGCACGGCCTGGACCTTCCTGGCCGCCATCTCCTTCCGCAGTGATCTCTGGGCATCGCGCAGATCGGAGAGGGACGGCAGGCCGAGACCGGGCGATGCCTCCCCGACGGGGCGGGACTGGCCCCGCAAAGGGGTGCGCCAGGCGGGTGATGGCGGGGCCGAAGCGGACGTCAGTGAGATCATTCTGAATCTCTCCGTAAGCGTTTCCCGACACCCTCACCCGGCCACGCTTACGATCCGTTTAAAGTCGACGGTCCGCCCTCGCCTGTGACTCGCCGCTGACCCGCACCATAAGCCGCGCCGGGGCGGCGAGCGACCGCGTCGCGAGCGTCAGCGCCCATTCAGATATCCCGCGATGAAGTTTCTCGCCCTGGCCAAGGTCTACATCTGCTCCGGCATCGGCGGGGCGGGCTGCGTCTCGCTCCGGCGGGAGAATTCACCTCGAACAGCGGGCCGGATGGGCAGGAGGCCAATGGCACCGGCCTTTCCGAACAGGCCGAGGTCCCGGCCCTGAACAAGATCGACGCCCTGACTCCCGAGGTCCGCGAGGAAAAGGCGGCCGAGCCGGAGGCCGCCGCCGGTCGCCGCCCCATGCTGGTGTCAGGAGTCTCGGGCGAGGACGTAACCGAACTCCTGCGCGCCGCAAGGACCGTGGCGAAATCGCCCCGGCCGAGGAAGATGAGACCGTCACGGAGACGCCGGGCGGCTGATTTCAAACAGCGGGGGCGACGGAACCGCACCGCTTGCGTTAGGGTTGTTCGCCTCCCCCGCTGCTCAGGAACGCCATGACCCAGTCGCCCCCCCGCGTCCGCAAGGCCGTGCTACCGGTCGCCGGCCTCGGTACCCGCGTGCTGCCCGGCACCAAGACCACGCCGAAGGAACTGCTCAACGTCGTCGACCGGCCCATCCTCAGCTACATCGTGGCCGAGGCGCGCGAGGCGGGCATCGAGCACATCGTCTTCGTCACCGGGCGCTTCAAGCAGGCGATCGAGGACTATTTCGACCACCAGGTCGAGCTGGAGGCCCAGCTCATTGCCAAGGGCAAGACCGACATCCTCGACCAGCTGACCGGCGAGCTGCCGGTCCCGGGCGAGATGAGTTTCACCCGCCAGATGTCGCCCCAGGGGTTGGGGCACGCCGTATGGTGCGCCCGCGACATCGTCGGGCGCGAGCCCTTCGCCGTGCTGCTGCCGGACGTGATCGTCGACGGGACGCCGGGCGCGCTGAAGCAGTTGCTGGACGCATGGGGCGAGACCGGAGGCAATGTCATCGGCGTCGAGGCGGTGCCCGGGGACCAGACCCACAAGTACGGCATCGTCGATCCGGAGAGCCGCGACGGCACCCGCATCCGCATGAAGGGCATGGTCGAAAAGCCGGCGAAGGGCACGGCCCCGTCCAACCTGTCGATCGCCGGCCGCTATGTGCTGCAGCCGGAGATCTTCGACCTGCTGGCCGACCAGGATCCGGGCGCCGGGGGCGAGATCCAGCTGACCGACGCCATGGCCCGGCTGATGGCGACCCAGCCCTTCACCGCGGTGGAGTACGCCGGCGTGACCCACGACTGCGGCGACAAGATCGGCCTGCTGCGGGCCAATGTGGCCCTGGCCCTGAAGCACCCGGACCTGGGCGCGGCGGCGCGCGAGGCGGTGTCGGCGCTGCTGTGACGCGCCTGTAACGGGTCGGGGGCGGGTTTCGCCCGTCCCCGCCTTGGGCTAGGCAGAGGTCAGGCACAAGGCGAGGAAACCGAAGACATGCGCGTATTCATCCTGGGCGGCGACGGCTTCTGCGGCTGGCCTACGGCCCTGCACTTGTCGGCCCGCGGCTGGGACGTGACGATCGTCGACAACCTCAGCCGACGCGATATCGATAACGAGCTGGAGGTCCAGTCCCTGACGCCGATCCGGCCGATGGGCGAGCGCATCGCCGCCTGGAAGGAGGTCTCCGGGCGCGAGATCGGCTTCGTCAACATGACGGTGGGCAAGGAGTTCGACCGGCTGGTCGAGCTGATCCGCACCGAGCGGCCGGACAGCGTGGTGCACTTCGCCGAGCAGCGCGCCGCGCCCTATTCGATGAAGTCGGCCCGGCACAAGCTCTACACCGTCGACAACAACCTGAACGCCACCAACCACCTGCTGGCGGCGATCGTCGAGAGCGGGCTGGACGTGCATCTGGCCCACCTCGGCACCATGGGGGTCTATGGCTACACCACCGCCGGCCTGCGCATCCCCGAGGGCTATCTGAAGGTCACGGTCGACACCGACTTCGGCCCGGCCGAGCAGGAGATCCTGTTCCCGCCGAACCCGGGCTCGATCTACCACATGACCAAGACCCAGGACGCCCTGCTGTTCCAGTTCTACGCCAAGAACGACGGGCTGCGGATCACCGACCTGCACCAGGGCATCGTCTGGGGGGCCCAGACCGAGGAGACCCGCAGGGACGAGCGGTTGATCAACCGCTTCGACTATGACGGCGACTACGGCACGGTGCTGAACCGCTTCCTGATGCAGGCCGCGGTCGGCTATCCGCTGACCGTGCACGGCTCGGGCGGCCAGACGCGGGCCTTCATCCACATCCAGGACACGGTGCGCTGCGTCGAGCTGGCGCTGAACAATCCGCCGACGCGCGGCGAGCGGGTCAAGATCCTCAACCAGATGACCGAGAGCCGGCGCGTGCGCGACCTGGCGCGGATGGTCGCCGACATGACCGGGGCCGAGATCCACAACGTCCCCAACCCGCGTCAGGAAGCCGACGAGAACGAACTGGTGGTGGCCAACGACCAGTTCCGCGACCTGGGCCTGAAGCCGATCACCCTGGCCGAGGGGCTGATGGCGGACGTGACCGAGATCGCCCGCCGCTACGCTCAACGGGCCGACCTGACCAAGGTGCCGTGCGTGTCGCACTGGAACGCAGCCCGCGCCGCCGCGGCCGCGAGCGACCCGGTGGCGGTGACCCCGGTGGCGCGCAAGGCGGGCTGAGTGGCCTCAGCCGGGCCGCTGCTGGTCTTCGGGGCGGGGTATCTGGGCCGCCGGGCGCTGGACGCCGCCCGCGCCCGGGGCCGGGCCACGGTGGGCACCTCGCGGCAGGCGGAGACCCGGGCCGGGCTTGAAGCCGCCGGGCACGCGGCGGTCGATCCGGCCGATCCCGCGGCGCTTGAGGTGGCGGTCGCCGGGGCCTCGGCCATCCTGATCACCGCCGCGCCGGACGCCGACGGCTGTCCGGGCCTCAGGGCGCTGATCCCGGCCCTGTCGCAGGCGGGCGCCTATCCCGACTGGATCGGCTACATCTCCAGCACCGGGGTCTATGGCGACCGCGACGGCGGCTGGGCCTTCGAGGACGATCCGCTCAACGCCGCGGCGCTGGAGGGCGCGCGCCGGGTCCAGGCCGAGCGCGGCTGGCTGGACGCCGGCCGCGGCATGGGGCTGACGGTGCAGGTCTTCCGCCTGCCGGCCATCTACGGTCCCGGCCGCTCGCCGGTGGAGCGGCTGCGCGAGGGCACGGCGCGGCTGGTGAGGAAGCCCGGCCAGATCTTCAACCGAATCTATGTGGACGACGCCGTCGACGGCCTGTTCGCCTCGATGGACCGGCCCCACCCGGGCCGCGCCTACAACCTGGTCGACGACGCCCCGGCCCCGGCCGATGTGGTGCTGGAATGGACCGCCCGCCGGCTGGGCCTGCCCCTGCCGCCCGAGGTGGACTGGACCGACCCGTCGGTGTCGGAGGCCATGCGGCGCTTCTACCTCGACTCCAAGCGCGTCTCGAACGCCCGCGCCAAGGCGGAGCTGGGGTGGCGGCCGGCGCACCCGACCTGGCGCGAGGGGGTGGAGGCGGTGATCCGGGGGGAGGGGTGAGTGGCGAGTGGTTAGTGACTAGGCTTCGTACTCAATAAGGGGATTCCTCGCGCCGTTTGTTCGTGATTCACTCTTCTTGGATCGGAGGTGGATCATGGGCCGACATCTATACTGGCTGAGCGATGCGGAGTGGGGTCGGATCGAGC
>Ga0209985_10000207_pt1 | contig 67554 bp, 54 predicted proteins | sample NOAtaG_FD_187305 | JGI IMG/M metagenome (GOLD analysis project Ga0209985, IMG submission 187305) | Freshwater lake microbial communities from Lake Erie, under a cyanobacterial bloom - NOAA_Erie_Diel6S_1000h metaG (SPAdes) (version 2) | ecosystem: Environmental > Aquatic > Freshwater > Lake ... | reverse complement strand
AGGACCACGTGGGCCTGTTCGGCAAGGCCAACCTGTTCCTGGGCGACATCCGCAACGTGGGGCTCGCCGACGTCAACGTGACAGGGAAGGATTTCACCGGCGCCCTGGTCGGGCAGGCCCGGGACGGGTCCGTCTTCAACAGCTATGCAGACGGTACCGTCTCAGGGGGGAATAACACCGGAGGCCTCGTGGGCGGTGGCCCACTGGGTTCCCTGTTGGTGAACAGCTTCTATAGCGTCTCAGGGGGGAATAACACCGGAGGCCTCGTGGGCGGTGGCCCACTGGGTTCCCTGTTGGTGAACAGCTTCTATAGTGCGGACACCATGGTGATCAACGGTTCCACGGGCGTGATCACCCCAGGGGCGGTGTACGGAGCCCAGTTCACGACTTGGCTCAACAACGGCAAGACGCTCAACGCCACAACGTTTTTCGGCCCGCCCGTGGGCGGCTACTACGTCATCAACACGGTATCCCAACTCAAGGATTTGCTGGGCTTCGCCACCGCAGGTAGTGGCCTGAAGTTTCGCCTGGGCAGCGATCTGGACCTGAGCGGCAACCCCAATTTTTACGTGCCCCAACTCGCCATCGGCGAACTCGACGGGGCGGGACATACCCTCAGCAATCTTTCCATCGAGCGCCCCAATATCTCCACCATGGGTTTCATCGGCCGCATCTTCAGCGGCACGGTCAAGAACCTGAACTTGCAAAACATCTCGGTCACGGGGCTCGAGTACGTGGGTGGGGTGACGGGGGAAAACGCCGGCACGCTCAGCAACATCTCCTCCAGCGGCAGCGTCACAGGGCTCGGCGAGTACACTGGGGGGCTGGTGGGGTGGAACGCCTCCGGGACGGTGGTGAACAGCACCGCCAGCGGCTCCGTGACCAGCGTCAAGAACACCGGCGGACTGGTGGGGTACAACACCAGCAATGGTGTGGTGGCCAACAGCTTCTACGATGTGGACGCCGTGGCGATCAACGGCGACACTGGCGTGGTCAGCATCGGCGGGTTGTACTCGGGCCAGTTCACAGACTGGATCAACAACGGCAAGACGCTCAACGCCACCACCTATTTCGGCGCCCCGGTGGGCGGCTACTACATCATCGATTCGGTCGATGATCTCAAGAACCTGCTGGGCTTCGCCACCGCGGGCGGTGGCCTGAAATTCCGCCTGGGCAACGATCTGGACCTGGCTGGCCTCAGCAACTTCTTCGTACCACAACTCGCCGTCGATGAACTGAACGGCGACGGATACGTGATCCGCAACCTCACCATCCTGCGCCCAGACGACAGCGCGATCGGGTTCATTGGCCGCATCATCAGCGGCACGGTGAAGAACATCGGCGTCGAAAACGTCAACGTGAGCGGTTACCAATACGCGGGCGGGCTGGCGGGCATCAACGGGGGAACAATCAGCGACAGCTATGCCACGGGAAGCGTGTTTGGCGGACCTGGCGTTGGTGGTCTGGTGGGATGGCAACGCGCCGTGGGTGTCATCACCAAGGCTCGCGCTGCTGTGAGTGTGGCGGGGAACACCTTCGTTGGTGGGCTGGTGGGGGACAACGAGGGTACGCTGACCAATACCTATGCCACGGGCGGTGTCACCGGCACCGCAAACGTTGGCGGACTGTTGGGTCGTAACAGCTTTGGCGGCACGGTCAGCAACAGTTACTCCACTGGCACCGTGCTGGGATCAACGTCGACCGGCGGTCTTGTGGGAACCAACTGGGGTTTGGAGGCCTACAGCTTCTGGGACATGGGCACCAGCGGCAGCACCACCAGCGCCGGCGGAGAGGGCAAGGCCACTCTCGAGATGAAAAACCCCGCCACGTTTACCACCGCGGGGTGGAGCACCTCGGACTGGAACTTCGCGGTGGGCGCCTATCCGGTATTGCGACCATCAAGCGTGCCCTGCGTACGCGACGTGTGCTGGGATGGCGGCGCCGGCACGTTCAACTGGTTCGATGCGGCGAACTGGACAGGGAACGCACTGCCCACCGCGAGCCAAAGCATCTTCATCAATGCCCTCGCCAACCCGGTGCTGTTCTCGGGTACCGGCTCCTACGCCAGCCTCGCCAGCGACGCCAGCTTCACCGTGGGAAGCGGCAGCGTCCTCACCTTCACCGGGGGCGTGAGCTTCAGCAGCGGCACCACCTTCACGATTCAAGGCGGAACGGTCAACTTCAACGCCGGCGGCAACACGCTGCACCATCTCGACATCGCCGCGGCCGGAAGGCTCAACCTGGCGGGCAGCACGACGCTCGGCGGCATGTCCACCATCAGTGGCGTCGTGGGCCTCTCCGGCACGCTCTTGCGCAATACCGGAACGCTCGGTCTGATGAATGCCGGGTCGATTGAGTTGTCCGGTGCGTCGACCCTCGAGAACGCCGCTGCGGCAGTGATGACTCTGTCGGGCAGCAGCGCGCAGCCGGTGACCTATCTCGTTGCCCCCGCCGGCAAGTTGTTCCACAACGCCGGCGTGCTGAACAAGACATCCTCCACTGCGCAAACCATCGACGTGGCGTTCGAGAACGCCGCCGGCAGCACGCTGAATCTGACACTCGGCTCCCTGTCCCTGACGTCGTTCCCCACCAACTCGGGCCAGATTTCCATCGCCGCCGGCGCTACGCTCGGCTCGGGCGGCGCCGCCCTCCTCAATGCCGGCGGGGCCACCATCGCGGGGGCCGGAACCATGGATCTGGGCACCGCCATCCTCACCAACAACGGCACGGTGCAGCCCGGCGGCGCCGGCACTGCGGGCACTCTCGACATCATCGGCAGCTACACCCAGGGCCCGGGCGGCACGCTGGTCATCGACCTGGGCGGCATGTCCCCTGGCCAATACGACAAGCTCAGCGTGCTGAACACCGCCACCCTCGGCGGCACGCTGCAGACGGCATTCATCACTAGCTACACCGGCAATGATGGTGACACCTTCACCCAGGTGGTGACGGCCTCCAGCGTTATCGGCACCTTCGCAGCCATCAACCCGCCAGCGGGTTTCAGCATCTCCCCCACGCTGGGCCCCACGTTCTTCGACATGGCCTTGGATGCCCCATGCCCGGTGGACGTGTGCTGGACCGGCGGCAGCGGGCTGTGGTCGACGGGCAGCAACTGGAGCACGGGGCTCGCGCCCACCGTCGGTCAGCGCGTGCGAATCAGCCGGCCCGGCGACCTGACCATCACCGTCAGCAGCGGCACCCAGTACGCCACCGACCTGTTCTCGGAGGAGAACCTGATGGTGAGTGCGGGCAGCCTCATCTTGGCGGGCGCGGCGGGTCTCACCGGGTCACTCACGCTGTCGGGCGGTAGTCTGGAACTGGCGGCCGGCGCGTCGGCCACGGCCAGCGCCCTTACGCTCTCGGGCGGCACGTTCCTGGCCAACGGCAATATCAGCACCGCGGCGTTTGTTCTCTCCGGCAGCGTCGTGCTGGCTGGCGGCGGCGCGTTCTCGGTCACCAATAGCTTCAGCCAGAGCGGGGGCACCATCTCCCACACCGGCAACCTGAACATTACCCAGGGCAGTGGTGTGCTCAATTTCAACAGCGCCACCGTGGGCGGCCTCGCGCTGGTGGCCAACAGCGGCGGGATTCAACTGGCCGGGACGATCATCGCCAGCGGCAACGTGGTCCTGACCGGCCAGGGCGTTGGCGCAGCAGAGCCAGGCGTGAGTCTGGTGGGCGTTCTCTCCACCTCTGGCTCGGGCAGCATCCAGATCAACGGGACCGCTGGCACCAGCGCCGCGGGCAGTGCGGGCGTCCACATCGATGGCTCGGTGCAGGCGGCCAATGGCAACATCACCATTCAAGGCAACCGCGGCACGGCATCGAGTGGCGATTTGCACGTGGGCGTTGCCCTGGACGGCGCCACGGTGAAAACCACCGGCGCTGGCGACATCTCCATCAGCGGCGGCGGAGCCGCGACCGGCGCCACCACCGATAACTTGGGCGTGCTGCTGTCGGGCTCCACGATCAGGGCCCTGGGTAGTGGCCGGGTAAGCCTCGCGGGCACGGCGGCGGGCAACACCGCGGGCGGCAACTACGGTGTGAGCTTGCAGGCGGGCAGCGAGGTCAGCAGCACTGCCGCGGTGTTTGCTGCCGTTATGGTCAGCGGCGCGGGCGCCGCAGGCGATGCGGGCGTGCACCTCTCCGGAGCTGGCAACAACGTGCTGGCCACCGGCATGGGGGGCGGGGTGTCGCTGATCAGCACTACCGGGGCCATCGAGATCGGCACCAGCGATGCGGTGACGGCCCTGAACGGCGCGCTCAGCTTCAACAGCGTGGGCGGCTTGAACCAGGCACCAGGCAGCAGCCTCATCGGCGGCACCGGCCTGAATGTGATGGGCGGTGGCCTGTTCAGCTTGAAGGGCACCGGCAGCTTCGGCGGCACCATCGCCCTGGCGGGGCCGGACGTGCGCTTCCAGGGCGGCAGCCACAGCTTCGCCGATGGCGCGGTGGTGATCGGCACCCTCAACGTCGACGGCGCTGGAGTCCTGTTCGGCACCGGGAGCGTCGATGGCTTGGCGCTGAGCAGCGGGTCGGTCGCGGTTTCGGCCGCGCGCACCCTTGTAGTGGCCAATCTGTCGCAGTCCGGCGGATTGATTGACGGCCCCGGCAGCCTCGACGTCACCAACAGCTACGCGCGCAGCGGCGGGGCCTTCGGCGGTGCCTGGGAGCGCGTCTCCATCCGCCAGGCGAGCGGCGACCTGGAGATCAATACCAACCTCGCGGCGAGCCAGGTCAGCCTCACGGCTGCCGCCGGTGCGTTGCGGGTGCGCGATGCCATGGTGGTCGCCGCGGGCGACGCCACCCTGAGCAGCGCTGCCTCCACCAGCGTGCTGGCCAACGGCACGGCCACGGGCGTGAGCGGGGCCCGGGTGACGGTGAACATCGGCGGCAACCTCACCTTGCAGGGCGGTAGCGCCTCGGGGGCGAGTGCAAGCATTGCAGCCACCGCCTTTGAATGCGGCGGCACCGTGGCGGGCGACTTGGTGCTTAACGGCGGGACTGGCACCGGCGCCCACGCCGTGCTTAGCGGCTTCGATATCGGACGGCCGAATCCGGGCGAATTCACGGTGCGCGGCAGCATCGCCATGAATCCCGAGACCAACGGCCACGCCCGCATCCAGTCCACCTCGCCCACCTCCATTCATCTGTCTCTGCCCAATCATTCCTCCGGGGGATACACCGTGGCGGGCAGCCCGGTGGTGAGCATGGGCCAGTCGGGTTTCTTCGCTGGCCCCAATGCGGCGGTGCTGGATCTAAATCTTCTGATTCGCTACGGGTTTGTTAACGCGTCGGCCGTCACAGCCACACCCGTGCTGGTGGAGATCAACAACCTCTCGGCGGGGACGACAGTGGTCAGCCCGTTTTCCGGACCGAAGCCGCGGCAGGATGCCGGCAACCAAGATGGTGATGATCCGGCCCAGCCTCCCCTGGGGAGGTGCCTGTGAGCAGCCGGCAGTTGAGAGCCGTGCTGGGGGGGCTTGTGATGGGCGCTCTTGCCCTGTCGGCGGGCGCGCAGGAGGCTGGGCGGGTGGAGAGTGTCACCGGGGTGGTGTCGGTGCAGGGAGGCGACGGCGAACTCAAGCTCATGGCCCGCGGCTCCACGGTCAACGTGGGCGACACCATCGATACCCAGTCGGCGGGCTTCGCGCGCATCCGCCTCGCCGATGGCGCGGAACTGGCCCTGCGCCCCAACACCAGCCTGCGCCTGGAGGGCTTTCGCTTCAGCGACGCCCGGCCCCAGGAGGACAACCTCGCCATGCGCCTGCTCAAGGGCGGCCTGCGCACCATCACCGGTCTGATCGGCAAGCGCAAGCCCGGCGCCTTCCAGTTGAACAGCGCCACCGCCACCATCGGCATTCGCGGCACCGACTTCGTGGCCCGCCTGTGCGACACCGACTGCATGAAGGAGCAGGAGCAGGCCGGCAAGCGCCGCCTGCCACCCTTGAGCGGCTATGCCGGGCGCGTGCTCCAGGTACAGGGGAGCCTGCGCGCCGCCGGTGCCGGGCGCCCCGCCGAGGGTGCCACGCTCGCCGCCGGAGCGATCCTCTACCCCACCGATGTGCTGCTCACCGGACCCCAGGACAATGCCGTGGTGGTGTTCCAGGATGGCTCGCGCCTGAGCCTGCAGCCCAACACCCGTCTGGCCATCGAGCGCTATCGCTTCAACCCCGACACCGCCTCCGAGAGCTCGGCCGCCTTTCGCCTCCTGCAAGGCGGTCTGCGCGCCCTCACCGGCCTGATCGGCCAGCGCAATCCCACCCGCTTCACCGTCAACACCGCCGTAGGCACCATCGGCATCCGTGGCACGGGCTTCGACGCCCAGTGCACCGGCCCCTGCGTCGACCCCAGCGGACCCAAACTGCCCGGCACCGGCACCTCACCCCCGCCCCAGGGCGGCGCGCCCGAGGGCCTCTCGGTCACCACCTGGAAGGGCACCATCTTCGTGAGCAATGACGCTGGCGTGCTCACCGTCCTCGAAGGCGCCTCGGCCTTCACCCCAGGCAACGCGCAACTGCCGCAAAACCTGCCAGACACCCCGCCGTCCTTCCAGAATAGCCCCGCGCCCCGCCCCGACAGCGTGCCCGTCGACATGCAGCAACTCTTCCCCAACCAGCAGGACTCCGCCGCGCCCGGCCTCTACGTGCACGTCTTCGACGGCGCCGTGCAGCTCAACACCCCCGCCGGTGCAAAACTCCTCAACCGCGGCGAGACCGGCTTCCTCGACCCCACCGGCACTCAACTCGAGCAGATCAGCATCCCCCCCAGCTTCATCCGCAACGACCCCTACATCCGCTACCCACAGTCAGACGCGTTTTCCTGCGGCGTGAAGTAGCGCTGCAAGGGAAGACGTACCGCCACGAGGTAACCCCCGCTCAATTGGCCAGATGCGCCAGCGACCAGTCGACGCCCATGAGAAGGTCGAGCGATTCGACGAAGGCGGCAGGGTCGGCGAAGCTGGTTGATTCGCCACACACCGCCAGCACCGCCGCGCACCGGGAGACGACGGCTTCAGCGAGCCATTCCAGTGCACGTTTTTCAGCACCCCCAAGGAGCTCGACGGCGAAACGCCATGGAGCGGCGCCCGCCGTGGACACGGGTCTTCCGGCCGGCCCGCAGCAACCCCTCCCCGCGCCCTGGCCCCAGGGCAGCAAGCCGTGGCGGGCTTGCCGCGCTGCCCGTGGCGGCACAATCCGCATGCACCCGGGCTGACCCGGCGCGCCAGTTACATCGTTGCAGCGCCGGGGCATGGGTGGGGAGAACACCCAAGACCCCGGTGCCAGCAGCAGCGTTCACTGCACCTTCAGGTTGTATTCCTTCACAGTGGCCACCAGTTCCACGCGGCGGTCGCGCTGCAGGCATTCGATCAGCGCGTCGCGCTTGAGGCCCTTGCACTCCTCCTCGGCAACCAGGCTGCCCGTCTCGCCCTTGCCTTCCACCTTGAGTTTGTAGGGTGGCACGCCCTTGTCCATGAGGTATCCGGCAACGCTCCAGGCGCGCTTCTCCGACAGCTTGCGGTTGTAGTCTTCAGGACCGATACGGTCGGTGAAACCCACCACATGCAGGCGGTCATAGGGAGCCACGGCAAGCCGCGCGGCGATCTCATCCAGTTGCGCCTTGACGGCATCACTCAGGGCGTAGCTGTCGAAGTCGAACTGGCCCTTGTCGTCCATGTTGAGAACGGCCGGCAGGATACCGTCGAGGGTTTGCAGCTTTTCGTTTTCGCCGATGAGCACCTGGTTGGCGGCGGTCTCTACCCGGCCACGCCGCTCGCGCTCGGCGGCTTCCAGTTCGGCCTGGCGAGCACGGGCCGCGGCCTCGATTTCAGCCTGGCGGGCGCGCTCGGCCATGAGCGCATCCTCGCTCGCCTGGGATGCGGCACCGAGACGAGCGGCCGCTTCCCCGCGGGCATTGGAGGCATCCGCTGCATCACCCGGGGCCGATGCACCCTTCCCGGTGGAGGAGCCCTGGGAAGCGCGCGCTGCGTTGCCCACGGCCCCATCTGCGCCGGCAGTACCCGCGCCCCCGACAGCCGCATTGCTCCCCTCTTTCGCTTGAGAGACCCCACCGGCGGCGGAGGTTTGCGAACCACTGGCACCGGAACCACCCTTGCCATCGGTTGCCGCGGATACCTTGGCGTCGGCCCCACCCGGGCTGGTTGTTTGCGTGGACTGCATGGGAACCGACTTGCCCGCGCAACCGGCAAGCACCAGACCTGCCAGCACGGCGCCCAAACGCCAGCGACGGCCAGCATGTTCATAAGATGCGAACTTCATTTGAAACCTCCTGCGCAATAGGAAAAAACAGCCTGTTTAGTCGATCCGAAAGGGCATCGGTTCCCTTCGCAGCGCGCCAAAGAGTGCCCGCTCAGCCTTGTTGACCGGATGTGGAACAGTTCGGTGCAAACGCGACCCTACAGACGCGGTGACCGCGTGTTTGTGACGCCGGCGGATGCGCTGCGCCATGTTAACGTCCGACCCCGTGATGAACTTTAGCCGTGTGATCTTCGCCTTACTGCTTGGCGCCCTTGCCGGCCCGGCCCTCGCCGCGCCCGCGGAGGTGCCCCACGCGCGGGTGGAATTGCTGTCGGCCAACGCGGCGGTGGCGCCGGGCGACACCTTGTTGGTGGGCCTACGCATCGAGCATGAGCCGGGTTGGCACACCTATTGGAAAAACCCGGGCGACTCGGGCATGCCCACGCGCATCCAATGGACATTGCCCGAGGGGTGGTCCGCAGGGCCCATCTTGTGGCCTGCGCCACGCCGTATCCGCGTGGGCCCGCTGGCGAATTTCGGCTACGAGGACACCGTGGTGCTACCAGTGGAGCTAACGGTACCGCGGCACTGGAAGCAACCACGGGCGGCGCTCACCGCCCACGCCGAGTGGCTGATCTGCAAGGAAGTGTGCCTGCCAGGCGGCGTCACCTTGAGCCTGGATCTCCCCGCTGGCAGGAGCAGTCAGGACAGCGCTGCCGCGGCCACCCTGCAAGCCGCCCGCGATGCGGCACCGCGCGCACCGCGAGGCTGGCGACTGGAGGCCAAGGCTTCGAACAGCCATGTGCTGCTGAGGATGATTCCCGTATTTCCCTCGGCGCCTGTCCTGTCCTCGGCAGAGTTTTTCCCCGATCAACCCGATCTCATCGACAACGCGGCACCCCAAATTCTGGCGCGCGCGGATGATGGCGCGTGGAGCCTCGCGCTCACGGCCGCGCCGGGGTTTCGCGCCGACCTGCCGCGGCTTGGAGGCATCCTGGTGGTTTCGCCAGGACTGTCGCCCGACGGCACCGGGCAGGCAGCCACCGTGGATGTGCCATGGCCGGGCGGTGCGCCAGCGGCCCGGGCGAAGCCTCCCGATGCGCCCCTGGACGCCAGCGCCATCGCCGCTGCGGCAAACGGGCCTGCCAACGATCTTGGGCTGGCAATGGCACTGGCGTTTGCATTCTTGGGCGGACTGGTTCTGAACCTGATGCCCTGCGTGTTTCCGGTGGTGTCCATCAAGGTGCTCAACTTCGCGCGCGACGCCCATGGGAGCGCCGCGCGACTGCGCACCCAGGGGCTCGCATTCGCGTCCGGCATCCTGCTGAGCTTCTGGGTCTTGGCGGGCTTGCTGCTGGCGCTGCGTGCCGGGGGCCAGGCGCTGGGTTGGGGTTACCAATTGCAGTCGCCCCCGCTGGTGGCGGGGTTGGCAACGCTGTTTTTTCTGCTCGGATTGAACCTGTCGGGGGTGTTCGAATGGGGTACCCGGCTGCAGTCCACTGCCTCATCCGTGGACCACGGGGGCGGGCCGCTCGGCGCCTTCTTTGGCGGCCTGCTGGCCACATTGGTGGCCACGCCCTGCACCGCACCGTTCATGGGTGCGGCCTTGGGCTTTGCCCTGACGCGCCCGGCGATTCAATCGCTGCTGGTTTTCACTGCCCTGGCACTGGGCATGGGCGCGCCTTATGTGCTGCTGGCGTTTCGTCCCGGCTGGTTATCGCGGTTGCCCCGCCCGGGACGATGGATGGAAACCCTCAAGCAGATGCTGGCCTTCCCGCTGTACTTGACGGTGGTCTGGTTGTGCTGGGTGCTGTCCGAACAACTGGGTAGCGGCGCTGGCGCACGCCTCATGGCCGGCCTGGTGCTGCTGGCAGCAGCGGCGTGGCTGTGGCAACGCTTCGCCGTTCAAGGCCGCTCCCGAGCGGTACGTCAGGCCGGTGTTGCCGGAGCACTTGCCCTGGCCGCCCTTGGAGCCTTTTACGGGGCGCCCACGCAAGAACCGCCCGCGCAGACCATGCCAGCCCAGGAGGGTCCGTGGCTCCCGTGGAGCGACGCCGCCCTGGCAGAGGAACTCTCTGCCGGACGGCCGGTATTCGTGGATTTCACGGCCGCCTGGTGCGTAACCTGCCAGGTGAACAAACGCCTCGTGCTTGAGTCCGAGCCAGTGCGCCGAGCCTTCGTGGCTCACAACGTGGCGCTTCTTCGGGCGGACTGGACCCGCCGCGACGAGGCCATCACCGCGGCGCTGGCGAAGCTCGGCCGCAGCGGCGTGCCGGTTTACGCGCTCTATCGCCCTGGTGAGTCCTTGCCGCAGTTGCTGCCGGAAGTGCTGAGTCCTGGACTGGTCACCGATGCCCTGGAGCGCGGCGCGGCGGATCGCTGATGGCCACGGCCACGTTTTTTTAGGAGACCTTGATGAAAAGAGCCTTGCAACACGCCAGCCTTGTCGTCCTGCTTGCCGGAAGTGCGGCATTCGCCGAGGTGGGGCCGGGTGACACGGCCCCTGACTTCACTCTTCGCGACGTGAATGGCAAAACCATTCGCTTGTCTGACTATCGGGGCCGCCACGTGGTGGTGGAATGGTTCAACGCCGGCTGCCCTTTCGTCCAGAAGCACTATGAGACGGGCAACATGCAGTCGTTACAGACCCGCTACACCGGACAGGGGGTTGCCTGGCTTGCCATCAACTCCACCAACCCGCGCAGCGCCGACTATCGCGATGCCGGACGCTCTCAAGCGCTGCTGCGGGACTGGAAGATGGCGCCCACCGCGCTCGCGCTGGACGAGGATGGGCGCGTAGGCAAGGCCTACGGCGCCAAGGCCACGCCCCACATGTTCGTGGTGGACCCGAAGGGCCGCGTCATCTATGCCGGCGCCATCGACGACAAGGCCACCTGGAAGCACGAGGACGTGAAGACCGCCCGCAACCTGGTGGCCGCGGCGCTGGACGAGGCCCTGGCGGGCCAGGCGGTGAGCACGACCTCCACGGCGCCCTATGGCTGCTCGGTGAAGTACTGACGGGGTGAGACGTTCCGGCCCATGGCCTGGTAACCCGCCCTGCTCGGGCAGTCCGGGCAAAAGCAGCTGCGCGCCTCGTCTGCTACAGCCCCTCCTGGCGCGAGCGCTGCCGCCGTGACGGCGCAGCAGCGGTGGGACGTGTTCTGCCGCGTGGTGGACCATTTCGGCGACGTGGGGGTGTCCTGGCGGCTGGCGCGGCAACTGGCGGCAGAGCATCCGGTGAAGGTGCGCCTGTGGGTGGATGACCTGCACACCTTCCACCGGATCGAGGCTGCCGTGGACCCCTCGGTCCCGGTCCAGGCCGTGGGCGGCGTGGAGGTGCAGCGCTGGGACGATCTGGCGGAATTCAGCGCCCCTGCAGAGGTGGTGATCGAGGCCTTCGGCTCGCGTGTGCCGGCAGCGTATCTCGACGCCATGGCGGCCCAGCCGCGTGCGCCCGTCTGGATAAACCTGGAGTACCTCAGCGCCGAATCATGGGTGGAGGGTTGTCATGGCGTGGCCTCTCCTCATCCCACGCTGCCACTGGTGAAGCACTTCTTCTTCCCCGGATTCACTGCTGCCACGGGCGGGTTGCTGCGCGAGCGCCACCTGGAGTCGAGGCGCGTGGCCGAACTTGCGCAGCGCCCTGCGCGCGTGGGAGAAGTGTGCACCGTCTCGCTGTTCGGGTATGGCGGACCTGCGGTGGGCGGGCTGCTCGGCACCTGGGCCCATGGGAATCAGCCCATGCTGGCGCTGGTGCCCGAAAGCCGTCTGCTGGCCGACGTGGCCTCGTTCCTGGGACGGGACGCACTCGGCCCGGGAGATCGCGAGCAGCGCGGCGCGTTGACAGTGCTGGTACTGCCTTTCCAGGATCAGGACGGCTACGACCGGCTGCTGTGGCGCTGCGACTGTAACTTCGTGCGCGGAGAGGATTCGTTCATGCGCGCCCAATGGGCACGGCGGCCGCTCGTGTGGAACATCTACGCGCAGGAGGGTGGTGCCCACTGGGCGAAGCTACACGCCTTCCAGACCCGTTATTCTGAAACGCTGGACGAAGAGACGGCGGCGGCGCTTCGGGAGTTCTGGCGGCTGTGGAACCTCTCCAGTCCATCGCCCACCGCCCTGGCTACTGGCTGGCACCGCTTCTGGGCCTGCCGCGAGGCGCTGGCCCTGCACGCCGAGCGCTGGGCGGCCGCATTGCAGGCGCAGCAGGCGCAGACTGATCTCACCACCAATCTGGTGACTTTCGCTCGCGAACGCCTATAATCCGCCGCTTTTTTCCTAACCTCGTGGGCGCTCCGCCGCGCAAACCTTTTCGCGGCTTTTCGGTGCCCCGCAAGCAAACTAGGTACAGCTATGAAGATCGCCCAGGAACTGCGCGTCGGAAACGTCGTCATGGTCGGCAAGGACCCTCTAGTGGTGCAGAAGGCCGAATTCAACAAGTCAGGCCGCAACGCTTCCGTCATGAAGATGAAGTTCAAGAACCTGCTCACGGGCGCCACCAGCGAGGCTGTCTATCGCGCCGACGAGAAATTCGAAGTGGTGTTGCTGGAGCGCAAGGAGGCCAGTTACTCGTACTTCGCCGACCCCATGTACGTTTTCATGGATGCCGATTACAACCAGTACGAGGTGGAAAAGGACAACATGGGCGACGCGCTCAACTATCTCGAAGATGCCATGCCGGTAGAACTGGTGTTCTACGATGGCCGGCCCATCTCCCTGGCGATGCCCAACTCGGTGGTCCGAGAAATCACCTACACCGAGCCGGCAGTGCGCGGTGATACCTCGGGCAAGGTGCTCAAACCCGCCAAGCTCTCCACGGGCTTCGAAGTGCAGGTGCCCCTCTTCTGTGCCACGGGCGACCGGATCGAGATTGACACGACCTCGGGCGAGTACCGCCGCCGGGTCGCGGCCTGATTAGGCACGAGCCGCCAGCGCGAGCAGCGGCTCGAGCACGTCGAGCTGCATCACCCAATGGTGGGGCAGGCCCCCCACGCCGCGGGCCGCACCGCGCAGCTGGCCCACCAAAGAGGCCGTGGAGTCGGAGTCGCCGTCGTGGTTGGCGGCGATCCGCAGGGCGTGGGTGAAATCGTCACCCGCCAGCGCCGCCGGCAGGCCCATGGCCAGCGCCTCCTCAGCCACCCATCGGCCTCCCAGAAGGGCTACGCGTTTTTCCTCCTCGACAGGGCCAGGCGCCCGTTGGGCTGCCAGGGCAATTGCCTGATCCATCAGCCGACCGGTGAGCGGCGCTGCCGCTTGCCAGACGGTGGCCTGATGGCGTGCCGGTATCAGCGCTTGGCGCAACAGCGCCACCTCGGACGCGGCATCGGCAGCGTGGTCGGCCTCGAACAACGACTGCACCAGGCCAGCCATGACGGCACAGGCGGCGCCGGACTCTGGATGGACATGGGTGATGGCGCCGGCCTCGGCGGCCAGTAAAGCGCGGGATGGAACCGCTGCACCACCCGCGGTGCCGAACCCGTCAAAGCCAATAGGCGCCGAGCGCATGACGGCCCCGCAGCCCTTGCTGTCCTTGGCGAGACGGCCCAGGGTGCCCCGCCTGCCATCGGCCATGGCCTTTAGACAAGTGAGCCCAGGCGCCCGGCACGCCTGCAACTCTGGCACCAGGGCAAGCATGCCGTGGGGCGCGAAGGGCCAGCGAGCGGCCGGCCCGGGCTGCTAGGTGAGCCACCAGTCGAGGTAGGCCTCCTGCAGGAAAGGGCGCGCATCCGTGGCCCCGGCTTCGCGGGCGCGGACCAGCCCCTCGAGGGTGGACAGGGTCATCTGCGTGTCGTCGGAAACCACCAGGCGCCCCGCCCGCAGCACGGGCTCGCGCAGGCCATCGGCACCGTGGCGGGCGCGGATGGATTCGAGGGAGTCGAATTCGACGACGTAACCAAAGGCATCGCCCAGGGCGCCACCCAGAAGGCACCCCAACACCCGCGACTGGCGCAGCAGGGCAATTGACGGTACGGGGCGGCAAGCGGCGAGGTGTGCACGCTGCGCCTCAGTTTCCACCGCGCCCGGGCGCGCCGCATGGACGGTTTGCACAGCTTGCGTTGGTGACAATCCGCCAAATTCCACCAGCATCCGGGCCGCCACCGTCCCAGCACGCCCGAGACCGCCCTTGCAGTGCACCACCACCGAGCGCCCCGCTCTCAGGTGATGTAGCAGGCGCAGACGCACCCAGGGCCATGCCTGTTCGAAGGCCTGCCCGGCGCCTCGCCGTCGGAAATGGGCGCGTGGTGCCATTCAATACCCCGTGCCGAGAGCGCTGCGCCCAGCGCCGGCACGCCGAGCGCCAGCAACTCCTCACCCGTGACAAGGGACAACACGGCGGCTGCACCCCAGTCGCACAGGGCGTCGGCGTCCGTTTCAAGGTCTCGCGCCCAGCGGGCGAACAGCGCATCGGGCCGGCTCTTTCCCGGGGACAGGGTGAGCCCCAGTCGTCCCGCTCCACCCGGCCAGGGCAGGGAATCCACTCTCAGAGGATCGCTGCTTCTGGTACGCAACCTGGCGGTATGGTTTTCCATGGCGGATTCAGCCTCGCTCGCGAACGGCGCGAGGCGTGGCCGCGCCACCCCTGGGCAAAGGGGCCGCCAGAGGGCCGTGTACCAGCGCAGCGTCGTTGCTCGCGCCCACGAGGACGCCGCGAAGCCTGGCCGTGCTGCCGACGCCGTTCTCCCCGAGTTTGCGGCGCAACCACGTGGGCACATCGAAATTCACACTGCCGTCGGAGCGACGGCCTGGCGCCCTGCCGGCGCCGGCGCCAGTGGTTCGGGAATGCTGCACAACCGGCGCCGTTGACCACCGCAGCTTGACCGATTCGACGGACGGAGGCAGGACCAGGCAAGGCGGGGGCAATCGGAACATGGCTGTGACTCACGCGAAACCCGCGGTTGCGGGCGTGATGGCCATGATGAGGGAGGCACAGGCTCAGGAGATGAGCCCGCCGAACACTCAGTGCGCAGGCGGGTCGCCCAGGTAACCCGCCGCGGCGCGCGCCAGCTCCTCGGCCACCGCGTGGCGCAGCGCCGGGGGGTGGAGCACCTCCACTTCGGCACCATGGCGCAACACATCCATGAGGAGCTCGCGGTGATCGCTGTAGGGCAATTCGAGAATCCAGCCGCCGTCGGGCTGGGATTCACCCCGCTGGGCGGGATGCCACTGCTCCCGAGCCACCCAACGCGCCCGGGCCGGCGAAAAACGCAGCCTGGCCCACTGCACGTCCGCGCCACTGAAGATGCCGTAGCCACTGGCCAGCACGGCGTCGAGCACGTCCTCGGGCATTTCGCGGGCCGCGCCTTCCAGGGTGTGCACCGATTCGAGGGCATCCACGGCAAAGCTGCGCAGCCCTTCGCGGAGGTGGCACCAGGCATCCAGGTACCAGTTGTCGCGGTAGTGCACCAGACGCTGGGGCGAAACCTCGCGCTCCGTGCGGGAATTCGTGGCCCGGTTGTGGTGCAGGATGCGAATGCGGCGACGCTGCAGCACTGCTGCAGCCACGGCGTCGAACTGCCGCGCCCCGGTGAGGCGACGTGCCTGGTGCAGGATGCGGACACGGTGGCGCACCGCCTCGGCGTCGTGCCCGCGGCTGCCAAGCAGTTTCTGCAGGCGCGAGGCGAGAGGCCGCAGGTGCGCCTCGAGCACACCAGAGCCCAGGCTGGCCAGCAGATGTTCCAGCGTGAGGAGGGCGTGGGCCTCCGCATCGCTGAACCACAATCCCGGCAGTTCCGAACGGCCCTCGACCACCTCCAGGCGATAGCCCCCGGCCTGACGGTCCCACGTGATGGGCACGTTCATGCGGCTTCGCAGATACTCCACGTCGCGCTTCAAGGTGGCGACCGAGACCTCCAGTTCCTGGCGGAATGTCTGGCTCGAAACCACTCTGCGGGCGTGCAGAAGCTGCGTCATGCGATAAAATCTTTCAGTGCGATCCATTCGGTTTTTCGATGGGTTGCGGTGGCGGGTCCACCTTGGAGTTTTTCATCATGACAGCCGCTTTCAGAGGGTGCTCCACGTGGCGAGAGCGGCATTTTCAGGGGGGAGATCTAGCATGTCGATTCTGGATATGTCGTTGGTGAGTGGCTTCATCTTGCTGGTTGTGCTAATCGTCATTCGTACCAAACAGCGGTAGCAATGCACCGGTCGACGCGAGGGGCACGCTCCCTCCTCTGCTTGCGGCCAGTTGTAGCCGGCGTTCGCGGTCTACCCCAAGATCTCCGCAAGGAACCATCTTCTGTGGGCGACTCTCCATGTAGTCACTGGGCACGTCGCCCCAACTCCCTGGAGATCCAGCCATGCACCTGACTTCCTCTCATTGGTTTCGCCTCTTCGGACTCGCCTGCCTGGTGGCAGCCCTTGGCGCTTGTGCAGCCACTGGCAGCAAGGAAGCCGACACCAAGCCTGCTACATCGGCCACCGGATACCAGCCGGTTTCGGACTTGCCTATCCCCTCGGGTACCTCGATCAAGCCCGAGCGTTCACTGATTCTTGGTTCCGGCGATGCGTGGCTGGGCCGCATGTCCCTGGACGTGAAGCTCAATTCCACCCAGACCTTCGCCTTCTACCAGGAGCAGATGCCAGCCTATGGCTGGCAGGAAATCACGGCGGTGCAAGGCAAGAACGGCATCCTCACCTACATTCGCGGCGAGCGGGCGGCCACCGTGGAAGTGGAGCCCGGCACGCTGGGTGGGTCCGCTGTGTCCATCACCGTCAGTCCGCGCAAGCAGCAGCCGACTTCCAAGTAACGAGCATTACGGCGTGGCCCTCCTGGGAATGAACCACTTCACGGTGCTCACCGCCGATCTGAGGCGTTGCCTGGAGTTCTATGTGGGTGTGCTTGGCCTTTCCGAAGGACCACGCCCGGATCTGGGGTTTCCAGGAGCATGGCTCTACGCAGGCACGACCCCTGTCCTGCATGTGATTGCGGGACGGCCCCTGCCATCCGACCCGCGGGGAGTGCTCGATCATATGGCTTTCACGGCCAATGACCTTGCGGGCACCACGGCGCGTCTCGATGCGGCGGGCGTGAGCTTCGATCTCCGCCGCCAGAATGCGTCGGCCACGTGGCAGCTGTTCTGTTTCGACCCGGACGGCGCCCGGGTCGAACTGGACTTCGACGCTTCGGAATCGATCACCGCTTCCTGAAGACCCCAGTAGCCCGCCAACCCGGGAAGCCCCTCAAGACTCTGCCTCGCGCATGCAACGCTCGAAGACGGCATCGCCGAACAACTCGAGCGGAAAGGCCTCGCCATGGCGCGCCCGGGCTTCCGCCCACGCTGCATAGCCTTCGTCGAGTAGCCGGTTCACGAAGGCAACTTCGTTTGCGCTTTCGTCACCGTGCCAGTGAATCTTCACCTGGGCACGGGGCGTCCCCTTGCTGGAATAGTGCGCGGCCAGCACCTGCATGCGTGCGCTGTAGGCGCAGCGGTCCGCCCGGCTCATCTCACTGACCCGATCGGCACGAACGTCGCCGGCGGAGACGACAAGAAAGCACGCGGCGACCGCGCCATAAGAACGTTTCATGAAAGGCTCCCGAAGGAAGTCTGTGCCGACGGCTACCCCTTTATCGGACATGCGAGTGTAGCGTGCCTTGCCCGCCGGGATCGGGACCACGAGCGCCATTGGTAAGCACCTGGGCCGATGGCTCCCAAAATACCCAAGACGGGGGCGCTTCGGCCGGAAAAAAGCCAGCCTTGTCAAGCTTCACTACAAAGTTATCAAGAATTACCGACGCAAGCCCCCCATCCCACCATGCGTTCGTCACACACTAGAAAGATACATATAACTAACTGTTTTATATGATTGTTTTCGTTGCCCGTTTTGCGAGCAGTCCAGCCGAAAACAAGCCGCTACAAGAACTTAGTTCAGTTTTCCGATGACTTTTCCACATCGTTATCCACAGTTTCTGTGGATGCGCGGGCCCGTCTGCAAAACGATAGCAATCAGGCGTCCAGGTCAGGGGAGCAATCGCATAATCCAATGAAACCAACCCAACTCCACGTGGTGGCACGGGGAGGATCAGCGTCAAGGTCCATATCCCAGTGCTGGCGGCCGTGAAAGGGGCCCACTGCCTGGGTTTCTCCCTTGCAATTCCTGGCCCATCCCGTTGCCGGTGCACGCGCAGCACGCTCAGCCCTCTCCTTCCGCACAACCAGCGCACGGGAATAGGCCTGCTGAGCGTCATGCACTGCGTCGTCGCCAATGCCGTTACCCACCACCCATTCGAAGTGCAACTCAGACACTGGCGGACACCCCTGCACCGCAGCCATGAGCTGAGCAATCCCGGTACTGCGCTCCTTACGATTCTTTTTCTTGCCACCGTCTTCCTCGGTGGCTTTGCGGTCCGACTTTCTGCCCATTTTGTCTCCCAGATAGGCTCACGCCGCTGCACGATCCGCGAGGGCCAATCCGCCCATCAGGCGCCCGCATTGGATTGCACAGGCAAGGCCTCAACCACCGGATCCGGCCAACACTATCAATGGTCGGTCTGTCACGCATCCCTGAGTGGCCGACCAACACAACAGGGTCGCCACCAGCAGCAGCCGGAGTGTATCGCAGCCCCTCACGTGGGAACTTTTCACTGGTCAGCGCTCTCGCAGGTGCACTTCAAACCCTGTTTCGTTTCGAGGTTACCTTCCATGTGGTCAATTCTCCGCGCAGCCCTGGCTGGTCTTCTATACGCCGCTCCCCTGGCGGCCTCCGCAGGATGCCCCGCCCTGCTCAACCATCAGTTCAAGGGCCTGGACGGCAAACCCCTTGACCTGTGCCAGTTCGAAGGCAAGGCTGTTCTAGTGGTGAATACAGCCAGCCGGTGCGGCTTCACACCCCAGTTCGAGAAACTGGAGGGGTTGTATCGCCAGTATCGAGACAAGGGTCTCGTGGTAGTCGGATTCCCGTCGAACGATTTCCGTCAGGAACTGCAAAGCAACGCCGAGGTTGGTGATTTTTGCCGTAGTACCTATGGCGTGCAGTTTCCCATGGTGGAAAAGACTTCGGTGACGGGTGACGGTGCCAACCCCTTCTTCAAGCAACTGGCCACCTCCGCCAATGAAGCACCGCGCTGGAACTTTCACAAATATCTGATTGCCCCGGATGGCCGCACGGTGCATAGCTTCCAAAGCCAGGTGGAACCCGACGCACCGAACGTAATGGCCAAGCTTCAACCCATGCTTCGCAAGTAGCGCAAGCAAGCGCAATCCCCATGATGTGCCCGGTCGCTATAATCGCGCGCCGCAGGCGAGGGGCTAAACCGGTGGATCCACCACGCCGGCGATGCCGGCGGCAACTATGGAGCAGTCCATCATGACCAAGCGGGAACTGAAAGAACAGAACGAAGCGCTGCGCAACCTCCTTCTGGAGATACGCGACATGATCGATTCTGAACTCGAGGCCATCGACGAGATGGAGGACGACGAAGACGAGGAAGAAGAGGAAGATGAAGAGTAACTGACCTTCTCGCGTGCGACAGTGATCGCTGCAGCTGCCCTGACACCGTCGCGCCCACGTACATCGTAAGGTGAGTCCTGTATCACGGCGTGGCTTTGAGCGCTAACGCCGCAAAACACGGATGACTCCCTGGCTGGCACCAGAAGCCACGCTATGGCGTCCCCACGGGGATTCGAACCCCGGTTACCGCCGTGAAAGGGCGATGTCCTAGGCCTCTAGACGATGGGGACCCGGTGAAGCCGGGCTAGGCCGGTACAGCAAGATTTTCGTTCCGTGCACCGGAGATGGTGGTGGAGGTAAGCGGGATCGAACCGCTGACCTCTTGCATGCCATGCAAGCGCTCTCCCAGCTGAGCTATACCCCCGCCGGAACGAAGGCGCGGATTATAGGTATCGACATGGGCCCTTGCAACAGCCGCGACACTTCGGCGTGTCAGCCGCTAATCCGGCAACCGGGGCCGTTCGGCGTCCATGCGCGCCAGGGTCTCTTCCCGGCCGAGCACCTCCAGCACAGCATCGATAGCCGGCGTCTGGGCTTCGCCGGTGACGATCACTCGCAAGGGCATGGCCAGCCTTGGCATTTTCAGTCCGTGAGCAGCCACGACTTGCTTGAGGCTTTCCTGGATGGTCACTCGATTCCAGTCGATGTGGGCAAACCGGTTGCGTAGTTCATCCATGGCGCGCCCCAAACCGACCATGTAGTGCTGCTCACGCAGTGCCGCAGAAGGTTCGAGGCGCCGGTAGAAATACACCGCTGCGTCAGCCAGTTCCTCCACGGTGTTGACCCGCTCCTTGAGCAGCGCCGCCACCTTCTCCGCCAGTGGCCCCCGGTCAGGGTCGCAGCCCGTCTTTTCGAGAAACGGACGCATCAGGGCCACCAACCGCGCGTCGCCGGCTCCCTTCAGATACTGCGCATTGAGCCACAGAAGCTTCTCCGCATTGAAGCGTGCTGGACTGCGAGAGATATGGCGAAGATCAAACCACTCCACAAACTGCTTCATGGAGAAGATCTCTTCGTCGCCGTGCGACCAGCCCAGGCGCGAGAGGAAATTGTTCAGCGCCTCGGGCAGATAGCCATTGTCCAGGTACTGCATCACACTCACCGCGCCGTGGCGCTTGGACAGGCGTTCGCCGTCCTCGCCAAGGATCATGGGTACGTGGCCGAAGCTGGGAAGCGGTGCACCGAGTGCCCGGTACATGTTGATCTGGCGGGGGGTGTTATTCACATGATCATCTCCCCGGATCACGTGGGTGATGTTCATGTCCCAGTCGTCCACCACCACGCCGAAGTTATAGGTGGGCACGCCATCGGCACGCATGATGACCAGGTCGTCCAGTTCCTCGTTGGCGAAGCTGATGGGGCCCTTGACAAGGTCGTCCCAGGTAACCACTCCGTCATCGGGGTTGCGGAAGCGGATCACCGGCCGCACTCCCGTCGGCGGGGTTCGGCCCTTCGCATTCTCTGGCCTCCAGCGGCCGTCGTAGCGCGGCTTGTCGCCCCGGGCGCGTTGCTGCTCCCGCATGGCGTCCAGTTCGTCCTTCGAGGCATAACACGGGTAGGCCTTGCCCTCGGCTACCAGCCGCTCGCATACCTCCCGGTAGCGATCGAGCCGCTGCATCTGGTAGAACGGACCCTCGTCGTAGTCGATGTTCAGCCACTCCATGGCATCCAGAATGGCCTGAGTGGAAGCGGCGGTGGAGCGCTCGGTATCGGTGTCCTCGATACGCAAAACGAACGTGCCGCCATTTTTCCGGGCGTAGGCCCAGGAGAACAGCGCGGTGCGCGCGCCGCCGATATGCAAAAAGCCCGTGGGACTGGGCGCGAAGCGGGTGCGAACAGGAGAAGGGGGGGCGGCCACGGCGCAGATCATCCGGCAGGAAAAGCCCGCGATTCTACCCGCCCCCAGTGGGGGTTTGACCCCGTTTGGCGGGCTGTGGTGTAATCCGCCCCCGCTGAACGGCGGGCGGTTAGCTCAGCGGTAGAGCACTGCCTTCACACGGCAGGGGTCACTGGTTCGATCCCAGTACCGCCCACCAGCGTCATCCGCGCCCCGGCCGCCTTCCCATAGAATCCGGGCCGTGATCCCCGCCCAGGCAGATTCGCAGGCTCCGCTGGTTTCCCTGTCCGGCGTCTCGCTCACCTACCCCAATGGCGTGCGCGCCCTGGCGCCGGCGAGCCTGTCGGTGCGCGCGGGCGAATTCGTTTCCGTCATCGGTCCCTCGGGCTGCGGCAAGAGCACGCTGCTTCGCCTGGCAGCCGGGCTTCTGCTTCCCGCCGAAGGTGCCGTAGCGAGGTCCCCTGGCTGCCGCCCCGCTTTCGTTTTCCAGAGCCCAACGCTCATGCCCTGGGCGAGCGTGTCGCGCAACGTCGCTCTGCCCTTGGAGCTCGAAAAAGTGCCCATGGCCGAGGTGCGCAAACGCGTCGAGGAGGCGCTCCACCGGGTGGGTCTCTCCGAGTTCGGCGACGCCCTTCCACGCGAACTCTCAGGCGGCATGCAGATGCGCGCCTCCATCGCCCGGGCGCTGGTGACGCAGCCTCGCCTGCTGCTTATGGACGAGCCCTTCGGCGCGCTCGACGAAATCACCCGCGCGCGGCTCGACCGCGAACTGCTGAGGCTGTGGCACGCGCGCACCCTAGGGGTGCTGTTCGTGACGCACAGCCTCTACGAGGCGGTGTTCCTGTCCACGCGCATCCTCGTGATGTCGCCGCGCCCCGGGCGCATCGCCGCTGAACTGGTCGTCGACGAACCCGCGCCGCGTGAGGAAGATTTTCGCGTGAGCCCGCGCTTTGCTCGGCTCTGCGCGCACCTGCAGGACGAGATGACCCGCGCCGGGGCCGAATGAACGGCAGGCCCGCAGCGCTGATCGCGCCGGCCCTGGTGGGGCTTGCCGTGCTCGGGCTGTGGCAGAGCGCGGTGACCCTGTTCGAGGTTCCGCCCTGGCTCGTGCCGGGGCCTGTGCTCGTGGCGCGCACGCTGGTCGCGGACGCGGGATTGCTCCTGGGTGCGCTGGCCGTGACCCTCGCCATCGCGCTGGCCGCCCTTGCCTGCGCAGTGGCGCTGGGCGTGGCGCTCGCGTTCCTGTTCGTGCAGAGCCGCGCCATCGAAGCGAGCCTGCTGCCCTACGCGGTGCTGCTGCAGGTCACGCCCATCGTGGCCATTGCCCCGCTCATCATCATCTGGGTGCGCGAACCGCTACCGGCGCTGGTGATCTGCGCCACCATCGTGGCGCTGTTTCCCATGGTGTCCAACACCACGCTCGGGCTCAAGAGCGTGGATCCGGGCCTGCTCGACTTGTTCCGCCTGCATGGAGCCACGCGCTGGCAAGTGCTGACGCGCCTGCGCGTGCCCTCGGCGCTACCCTACTTCTTCGCCGGGCTGCGGGTCTCCAGCGGCCTGGCCCTGATCGGCGCGGTGGTGGCGGAGTTCGTGGCCGGCACGGGAGGCACCGCCTCGGGGCTCGCCTACCAGATTCTCATGGCCGGGCTGCAACTCAACATTCCGCGGCTGTTCGCGGCGCTGGTGCTGATCACTGCCACGGGGGTGGCTCTATACGGACTGACCAGCCTGGCGGCGTGGCTGGCGCTTCGCCGGTGGCACGAAAGCGCGCGGGGCTGACTACGCGACAGCCCTCGGCGCCAGCTGCACCGCACACGCCCGGTGCGCCTGGCTGACCTAAAATCGAACGCCGTCCCCGGAGACCTGCCGCCATGTTCCCCACTGCCCGTTTAGCGAGCGCCCTGCTCGCCGTTATCGCTTTGCTCGCCGCTGGCTCCACCCGCGCCCAGGCACCCGAGAAGTTCGTGTTCATCACCAACTGGCTCGCGCAGGCCGAGCATGGCGGCTTCTACCAGGCGCTGGCCGAAGGGACCTACCGCAAACACGGCCTTGACGCGGAAATCCGCATGGGCGGGCCTCAGGTCAACGTCCTGCAACTGCTGCTGGCCGGGCGCGCCGACGCGGTGATGGGTTACGACCTGCAAACCATCAGCGCGGTGGAAAACGGCCTGCCGGTGGTGACCATCGGCGCCACCTTCCAGAAAGACCCGGCGGCACTCATTGCCCACCCCGACGTGCAACGCATCGAAGACCTTAAAACCCGCACGCTTCTCATCGGGCAGGCGAGTGAAACCACCTTCTGGCCGTGGCTCAAGGCCAAGTATGGCTTCAGCGACGCGCAGAAGCGACCCTACGCCTTCAACGTCCAGCAGTTCCTGGTGGACCGCAATGTGGCCCAGCAGGGCTACGCCACTTCCGAGCCCTTTGCCATCGAGCGCGGTGGGGTGAAACCCATGGTGTTCCTGCTCGCGGACCTGGGCTATCCACCCTATGCCCAGACCATAGTCACCACCCGGGCCGTGCTGGAGAAGCGCCGCGACGCGCTCACCCGCTTCCTGCGGGCCACAGCTGAGGGCTGGAAAAGTTATCTCGCCAACCCGGCGCCCGGCAACGCATTGGTGCGCAAAGCCAACCCGGAGATGGACGAGGCCATGCTCGCCTACGGAGTGGCGCGCATGAAGTCCTTCTCCCTGGTCACGGGTGGTGAGGCCGCCAGCCGCGGCATCCTGGCCATGACCGATGCCCGCTGGAAGCAGACCTGGGCCTTCATGTCCTCGGCAGGGCTGGCGAAGCCGGGCACGGACTGGAGCAAGGCCTATACGCTCGAGCTATTGGATTCGGTGCGCGTGCTGCCCTGAGCCTTCCACAGACACTGGCCCCTGGAGGCCTTGTCCAGTTCTTCCAGATAACGCCCGTGGGCCTCGCGTTCGGCCTCGGTGGCTTGCTGGACCTTGAGCATGAGGGGGCCAGCCTGCGACAGCTCTGCAGCGCCCCCGGTGTTTTCGGCGGCGAGATCCATGGCGAGGCTGTCCTGGCCGCGGGTCATGGCGAGATAGGCTTCCGCCAGCAAACGGGCATCCAGCAGCGCACCGTGCAAGGTGCGGGCGGAGTGGTCGACGCCATAGCGCTCGCACAGGGCGTCCAGACTGTTGCGCTTGCCGGGATGCAGTTCCTTGGCCAGACGAAGGGTGTCGAGCACGCCGCTGGCGTGTGCGGCGATACCGGGCAGGTCAAGGCGGCGCAACTCGGCATCGAGGAATGCGGTGTCGAAGGGCGCGTTATGGATCACCAGCTGCGCCTCGCGAACGAACTCCAGAAACTCCGCTGCCGCTTCTCCAAACAGCGGTTTATCGGAGAGGAACTCCTCGGTCAGTCCATGCACTTCCAACGCGCCTGGATCGCTGGGCCTCTTGGGATTGAGGTAGCGATGGAAGGTGCGGCCGGTGAGGCATCGATTCACCAGTTCAACGCCGGCCAGTTCGATGACGCGATGCCCCAGCGCGGGGTCGAGACCCGTGGTTTCAGTGTCGAGAATGACCTGGCGCACGGCGGCTAGCCACGCGCTGCGGTCGCAACGCCACGATTGGCGAGGCGGTCCGCGCGCTCATTACCGTCGTGGCCAGCATGGCCCTTCACCCACACCCATTCCACCCGGTGGCGTGCCGCCAACGCGTCCATCTGTCGCCATAGCTCGGCATTCTTCACGGGCTTGTTGTCCGCGGTCTTCCAGCCGCGCCGCTTCCAGGCATGAATCCACTCGGTGATGCCTTTCTGCACGTACTGCGAATCGGTGTGCAAACGCACTGCCGACCCTTCAGGCAGCGCCGCCAGCGCCTGGATGACGGCTGTCATCTCCATGCGGTTATTGGTGGTCAGCGCCTCGCCGCCGCACAGCTCGCGCTCCCCGCCAGCCTCGCGCAACAGAACACCCCATCCCCCCGGCCCCGGATTGCCCTTGCAAGCGCCATCTGTGAAAGCTTCCACCATGGCGCCCTCAGGGTGCTCCGCCGCGTCTGTGACACGAGCCCTCACGCTGCGCAATGCGCTGGGGCACCGGGGAAAGCAGGCGCCTGCGCGAGGACGCCATGCGCCAGCGCGGCGTGATCAATCGCACGCCGCTCACGCGCTTGACGCCGTGCAGCAAATAGACGCCGCCGGCGAAGGGCCACCAGCGGTCGCCAGCCGCCTCCATGAAGTTACAGCGCGCCAGCCAACGCTCGCCACGACAGGGCGGTACGTAGGCGGTCATGCGGCCCGCAGCCACTTCGAAGCCGAGCAACGCGAGCCAGTCCTTGATACGCGGCAGTCCCACGAACTGGCCGCACCAGGGGTAATCCCCGCTGCGAGCGCGTACCCGACGAGCCAACCCCCAAAGGCTCCAGGGATTGAAGGCGGACAAAACCACGCGCCCCTCTGGGCGAAGCACCCGTTGCACCTCGCGCAGCAGCTGATGCGGGTTGGGGCTGAACTCCAGCGCGTGGGGCAGCAGCACCAGATCAACACTGCCGCTTGCGAAGGGCATTTCACAGGCATCGGCACACACGCGAACCGGCCCATCCGGTCCCAAGCAGGCATGCAAGGCCATACGGTTGGACCGCAGGAAGTCGAATTCGGGCAAACCCACCTGAAGGGCATTGAAGCCGAACACATCGCCCACTTCCGAATCGAACCAAGCAAACTCGCGCTGCAACAGATACGAACCCAGTGGCGTACGGAACCACTGAGCCAGACCCTGGGATACACCGGCTTCAATTGACACGGGAATCGATTGCACTGGAGACTCGGCGGGCGATGAAAACTGAAATCGTTCCTCTGCGGGCCTTCCGCGACAACTACATCTGGGCCGTTCACAATGGCAGGCATGCCGCCGTGATCGACCCGGGAGACGCTGCCCCGGTGTTGGAGTTTCTGCGCGCTGGCGACCTGCGTTTGTGCGCCGTGCTATGCACCCATCACCACGCCGACCATGTGGGCGGATGCGCGCAACTCGGCTTCGAGTATAACGTACCGATCATCGGACCCGCGGCCGAGCGCATCGCTGCGCTCACCACGCGGGTGCGCGGTGGCGATAGCGTCACGGTACCCGAGCTTGCGCTGCGCTTCGACGTGCTGGACATCCCTGGCCATACAGCAGGGCACATTGCCTTCACGGGCCACGGCTGGCTATTCTGCGGCGACACCCTGTTCTCCGTGGGTTGCGGGAGGCTGTTCGAGGGCACGCCCGCGCAAATGCATGCTTCGCTCTTGAAGCTCGCCTCCCTGCCCGATCACACGCAGGTTTTTTGTGGGCACGAGTACACCGCTGGCAACATCCGCTTCGCCACCCTGGTGGAGCCGCACAACGCCGCCCTGCTGGCTCTTCGCAACAAAGTGGATGCGCTGGCCCGCCAGGGTCTGCCATCTCTGCCTTCTCTCATGGGCGAGGAGCGCAGCGTGAACCCATTCCTGCGCACGGCTGTTCCCGAGGTACGCGCCGCAGCCGAGCGGCGCGCACAGCGCATCCTCGATGACGACGTGGCGGTGTTCGCGGTGCTGAGGGATTGGAAAAACCAGCCGTCCTGACGGCGTTGGCTGGGCAGGTCCGTCGCGCGGGTTTCTGCAAAAACGGCTTCGAGACGGCGGAGAAATCCTTCTGCAGGCCCCTGGACTCCTTACGGGATCGCCAAGCAGGCCAGAAATAATTGACTGTAATCAATGGCCTGTTTACGCTCTCTCATCGACTTAAAGAGCTTTTTGCGATGATCCTGGCATTTTTCAGGGCCAGCCTCTTATACGGTTTGATCGCGGCGGTTGGCTGGGCGTATGCCGCACAGCATCCAGCAGGCGATGGGGCAGGTACCTTCTCCCTTGATTTAACCGCGAGCCTGGCGCCTGCCAGCGCTCGGCACGACGTCGCCGGCGTTCGTCACCACGTCTCATCCTTTCCTCTACAACTGGTGGAGGACACTCGGCCCATCAACGATGCGCCTCGGCTTCCAGTCTCGCTCGACCCGCCCATTCGCACCAATACCGCACCGGCTGCGCCCGTGGTGCCCGACAATGCATCCGTGACCAGCCCGCTTTCCGTGGAGCACGAACGCGCTGGCGTCGCTGGGCAATCCATCCAACCCGAAAGCGTCACGCGATCCAGTGCACTCCCGCCTGTTGCGAGCCCTGCTGCAAAGGGCGCCGCGCCGCCGGAGGCAAGGGATTCCTCCGCTATGCCTGAAGGACAGCCCCCCGGTAGCCTGTGGACGCGTATCCGGGCTGGTTTCGCCATCCCCGAGATCGAAACCGCCGCGGTGCGTCGCCACGAGGCGTGGTATCTGAATCGTCCTGCCTACATGGCGCGAATGGTGGAGCGCGGCCGCCGTTACTTGTTTTTCGTGGTGGAAGAGCTCGAGAAGCGGGGCATGCCCACGGATCTGGCACTGCTGCCCATGATCGAGAGTGCCTACAACCCGGGTGCATATTCGCGTGCCCACGCCGCAGGCATGTGGCAGTTCATTCCGGCCACTGGCCGACGCTACGGCTTGGAGCAAAACTGGTGGTATGACGGCCGGCGCGATGTCATGGCTGCCACTCGGGCCGCTCTCGACTACCTGCAAAAGCTGTACGCCGACTTTGGTGACTGGCACTTGGCGCTGGCCGCCTACAACTGGGGCGAAGGTGCAGTGGGCCGCGCAGTGGAGAGGAATCGGCGTCTTCAACAGCCGTCGGGCTATCTCGACCTGCGCATGCCCGCCGAAACATCCAACTATGTGCCCAAGTTACAGGCGGTCAAGAACATCGTGGCTGATCCTGCGCGCTACGGTCTGAGCCTGGAAGATGTTCCCAACCAACCCTACTTCACCCGCGTGGCACTGCCCGCCCATATGGATGTGAAGCGCGCCGCGGCGCTGGCCGAAATGGAGCTCGAGGAATTCCGCTCCCTCAACCCCGCCCACAACCGCCCGGTCATTACGCCGGCTGGCGGCGCCAGCGTGCTGCTGCCCGTGGACCGGGCGGAGGTTTTCCACGCCAATTTCGAATCGAATGACGACCCGCTGGTTACCTGGCGGGTGCATACCCTGCGCCCGCGGGAAACCCTGGAATCCCTGGCCAGCCGCTATGGCCTGGCACCCACCACGCTGCGGCAGGTGAACGGGATCAGTGCACGCGGCCGTTTGCGCGCCGGACAGGCGCTGCTGGTACCCACGCCCGGTGCCTCCAAGGCGGTGGAGGTGGATTTCGCCTTTGCGACGCTATCGCGCCAGCCCGCCTTCATCGACGCTGCGCCAAGCTTCCACAAGGCGCGCCGCGGCGAAACCTTGCAGTCCATCGCCGCAGACTTCGGTCTGAGCGCCTCGGACCTGGCGCGCTGGAATCACCTCAAGGGTGGCAAGGCAAGGCCCGGCCAACGCATCGCGCTGGCGCCGCCAGTCCCGAAACATGCCCGCGGCGGGCACCGCTCTGTCCATGGCAAGGCCGCGAAGCAGGCGCCGCGGTCGAAGCTTCACGAGCATCCGCGGCGCACCGGAGCGACGCGGCCGCAATTGGCTGCCCGTAACTGATCCTGAACCCGCCCTGGAACCTCAAAGGCCGCGTATTCGCCTCATACCTGCCGGCTTACGACGCCGCAGGCCCTGTCAGTACGCAACGCACGCTGTGTCCCGGGGCGACATTCACAGTCGAGGGGTAACTTTCACGGCAGGTCGGCTGTGCGTGGGCACAGCGCGGATGGAAGTGACAGCCCGCCGGAGGATTGGCTGGCGAGGGCAGGTCACCCTCGGCGCGTAGGCGTAGCCGCTCGCCCTGGCCATCAAACCGCGGCACGGCCGCCAGCAGTGCCTGGGTGTAGGGATGGCGCGGCGATTCCAGCACCTGGCCCACGCCGCCGTGTTCCACGATGCGGCCCAGGTACATCACCGCCACCTCGTGGGCCAGAAACTCCACCACCGACAGGTTGTGTGTGATGAACAGATAGGCCACCCCGAGCCGTTGCTGCAACTCGCGCAGCAGATTGAGAATTTGCGCCTGTACCGACACATCCAGCGCCGAAGTGGGCTCGTCGCACACGATGACTTTTGGTTCCACCGCCAGCGCACGGGCGATGGCGATGCGCTGGCGCTGTCCTCCCGACAGTTCGTGAGGATAGCGGTGGCGCATGTCGGTGCTCAAACCCACCTGTTCCAGAAGTTCATCCACACGTCGGTCACGGGCCGCGGCATCGCCGCCCACACCCAACGCCAGCATGCCCTCGCTGACGATTTCCGCCAGCCGCATGCGCGGGTTGAGGGAAGCGAAGGGGTCCTGGAAGATGATCTGGAAATCACGCCTACGGGTGCGCAGTGCTGCGCCGCCCAGAGCGGTTAGGTCCTCGCCCCGCAGCAGCACGCGCCCCCGGGTGGGCTCCAGCAGCCGCACCATGGCCTTGCCGGCGGTGGTCTTGCCGCAGCCCGATTCACCCACCAGCGCCAGCGTGCGCCCGGCGTGCAGGTCCAGCGACAGTCCATCCACCGCGCGCACCTGCCCCACCACCCGCTTGAGTACACCGCGGCAGATGGGAAAATGCACCGCGAGATCGCGCACCTCCAGCAAGGGCGCGGCAACCATCGGCTCTCGCGCCGCCGCCAACGGCGCGGACACCGTGGTCGCGGCCCGGGCAGCCCGCCCCGCAAAGCGCGGGTCGTGCAGGTGGCAGCGTGCCGCCTGGCCGCCTTCCAGTTGGAGGATGGCAGGCTGCGAGTTGCTGCACGCCTCGAAGGCGTGATCGCAGCGCTCGACGAAGCGGCAACCAGAGAACTCGCGCCACAGGGCCGGCACCTGGCCACCGATGGCCGCCAATGGCGCATCGCGCAGATGTCGGCCCGGAACGGAGGCAAACAGCTTTCGAGTATAGGGATGGGCTGGCGCGGTAAACAAACGCTCGCGCGGAGCCGTCTCCACCAGTTCGCCCGCGTACATCACCGCCACGCGATGGGCCATCTCGGCCACCACCCCCAGATCGTGGGTGATCAGCAGCACGGCCATGCCGGTGCGCTTCTGCAAGTCGCGCAACAGGCCAAGCACCTGGGCCTGGATGGTCACATCCAGGGCAGTGGTGGGTTCATCGGCGATCAACAGCTCCGGCTCGCAGGCCAGCGCGCCAGCGATCATGACGCGCTGCTTCAGCCCCCCCGAGAGCTGGAAGGGATATTCGTCCATGCGCCGACGCGGATCCGGGATACCCACCGCCTCGAACAGTTCCAGCACCCGCCTGTCGGCGGCGCTGCCACGCAGGCCCAGGTGGCGGTCGAGCACCTCGCGCACCTGGTCGCCCACGGTCATCACCGGATCGAGGCTCGCCCCGGGCTCCTGGAAAATCATGCCGATACGCCGACCGCGCACATCGCGCATGGCGCGCTCCGGCAGCGCCAGCAGATCCTTGCCCTCCAGCCGCACTTCGCCGCCCACCACCCGGCCGGCGTCGGGCAACAGGCGCATCACCGACAGCGCCGTGAGCGATTTGCCGCTGCCCGACTCGCCCAGCAGCGCGAAAGTCTCGCCGCGATTGAGCGCGAGGGATATGCCGTCTACGGCCCGGATCACCCGGTCGCCCGCAGCGATACAGGTGCGCAGGTCGCGAATCTCCAGCAACGGTGCGGTCATGACGACGCCTTGGTGGCGGGCCGCGTGCGGGCCGCCAGTTGGCGCCAAGGGGAGGCGCGCAAGAAGTCGGCGCGCACCCGCGGGTCGAGGGCATCGCGCACCGCGTCGGCGAACAGGTTGGCCGCCAGCACCAGCAGCAGCATGCAACCGAAGGCGGCGCCCAAGGACCACCACACCACCGGCTCCCGGGCAAGCTCCAGGCGCGCCGCGTTGATCATGGTCCCGAAGCTGTTCATGGCCGGGTCCACACCCACACCCACGTAGGACAGCACCGCCTCCGCCAGCACCAGCGAGCTGAAGCCCAGCACCGTGGAAATGATGACGATGTGCAACACGTTGGGCAGCACGTGCCGCGCCAGGATGCGCCAGGGTCCCAGGCCGAAGGCGCGCGCCGCCTGCACGAACTCCAGCTCGCGAAGCTTGAGAGTCTCGCCGCGCAGCAGGCGGCACAGCCCCGTCCAGCTGGTGACCCCCAGGATCACGCACAGGAACAGCAGGCGAAAGTCGGCGCGCCGCGTGACGGAGTCGAAGGTCTCGGGCCGCGCGTCCATGTACACCTGCATCATCAGCACCGCCGCGGCAATCAGCAGCACACCCGGAATGGAACTCAGGGTGGTGTAGAGATACTGAATGATATCGTCCACCCACCCCTTGAAGTAGCCGGCCATCAGCCCGAGCGCCAGGGCGAAGGGCAGCATCACCAGCGTGGTGACGGTGCCGATCACCAGGCCGGTGCGGATGCTCTTTAGGGTGAGGTAGAGCACATCCTGGCCCACCTTGTCGGTTCCGAACACGTGGTAGCGGCCCGACAGCACGATCAGCGGCCCCGCCACGAGCAAGATGACGGCGGCGGTGAGCAGCACGGCGCGCAGCGGCACGTCCAGTTCGCCGCGCCACGCTGCACCCGACACCGCCGCGAAGCTGCTGCCGCGCGCCGCCGCCACCACCCCGGTGAGCAGCGAGGCCAGCATCACCCAGGCAAGCGCCGCGGCGGCTGCGCCGCGCGATGCGCCAGCGGCGATGTCGGCGCCACGCTCGCGGGCCGGGTCCTGCAGGTGCGCGCCGCCGTGCTTCAGGCGCGGGTACTCCCGCGCCATGGTCCCGTCGGGCCGGGTGATGGACTCCTTCGAGTGGCCGTGGACGGCAAAGGGCGCGGAAAAGGTGCGCTCCTGGCGTTGACGCAACGGCGCCGCCAAGGCATCCAGCGCTGACAGCACCTCCGGCGACCAGCGCTGCTCCGCCTTGCCGGGCTCGGGGAGCAGCGCCTTGCGGTAGTGCAGGCAGTCGAGCAGCCCCACCGCCACGAAACAGGCCAGCACCGTGGCGGCCACCATGCCGCTGGTGGATCGCGCCACCTTTCGCCAGGGGGCACGCAGGTGCTCGCGCGAGACCGTCAGCCAAACGAACGCCGCCACGCAACCGAGCAGCGCAAACACCAGCGCATCGGTCCACAGGATCACGGGCAGGATGGGCATCATTCGAACCGGATGCGCGGGTCCACGAGCGTGTAGGACAGGTCGGTGAGCACCAGCCCGACGATGTACAGCACCGAGCCCAGGAACACCATGCTGCGCACCACCGCGAAGTCCTGGGCGTTGATGGCGTCGATGGTGTAGCTGCCCAACCCTGGAATGCCGAAGAACGACTCCATCACCAGGCTGCCCAGGAACAGCGACGGGATCACCACCACCACGCCCGTGAGGATGGGGATGAGGGCGTTGCGCAGCACGTGGCGGAACATCACCCGCGCCTCGCTCAAACCACGGGCCCGGGCGGTACGCACGTAGTCGCGGCCCATCTCCTCGAGAAAGATGGTGCGGTACCAGCGGCTGCTCTCGCCAAACCCGGCCACCAGGGCCACGGCCACGGGCAATAGCATGAAGCGCCACGCCGCCAGCCCTTCGGCGAAACCCGAGATGGGCGCCAGGTTCCACAACTTGCTCACCAGGTACTGACCGCCGATGATGTAGAACATCCCGGAAATGGACATGGCCACCACACACAGCACCACACCAGCGAAGTCCAGGGTTGTCGCTCGGAACAGGGCCATGAGCAGCGCGAAGCTCACATAGGCTGCCAGGCCCACCAGGAACACCGGCAGGGCGATCGCCAGGCTCGGGCCCATGCGCCGGCAGATCTCCTCGCGGATGTCGCGGCCGTCCGACTCGGCCTTGCCGAACTCGAAGGCGAACAGCTTCACCGAGTGGTCGAAGAAGATGGTGTCGGTGGCCTTCGCCGCACCGTGTGCCGCGCCGTTCCAGAGCACCGGCCGGTCATAGCCGCGCTCGCGCTTCCAGCGCTCGATGGCCTCGGGCGTGACGCGCTTCATGCCCAGCTGCATGCGCGCCATGTCATCGGGCGTGTTGACCACGAAGAACAAGGCGAAGGTGAGCAGATTCACACCGACCAGGATCGGGATGGCATAGAGCAGGCGCCGCGCGAGATAGCCGAGCACTGTCTTCAGCCCTCGCCCGCCGCGGCAAGCCGCTCGGTGCGACGTTCACGCCGCCGCCACGACACCACGGCGGGCAGCGCCACGGCCGCCAGTGCCAGCGCACCCGCCACCAGCGGCCAGAGCACCGGGCGGTTCCAGGCGGCACGCTGCAACTCGCGCTTCGCCACGTGGATGCGCTGATATTTGAGCAGGTTGTTGGCGATCTGGTTGGGCTTGCGGTTACCCACCCAGCCATGGGCCAGGCCGTACTCCTTGGGATGCAGGCCCCACAGCCAGGGCGCATCGCGGCGTGCGATGTCAGCCATCTCGTCGATGAGGGCCTGGCGCTCGGGGCCATTGTCCATGGCTTTCATGCGCTCGAACAGCCGGTCGAAGGCCGGGTTCTTCCAGTTGGCTGCGTTCTCGCCCTGGGCCTCCACCTTGGCCTGGGCACCGTGCAGCAGGAACAGGAAATTCTCCGGGTCGGGATAGTCGGCGTTCCAGCCCCACTGGAAAATCTGCGCATTGCCCTTGCGAATCTTCTCCTGAAAGCGGTTGTAGTCAGTGGCGCGCACCACCAGGTTGATGTCGAGCCTGGCGAACTGCTTGCGCAGCCAATCGAGGCGCGCCTTGTCGTCAGGCCCGCGGGCGGTGCTGTCCAGATAAAGGGTGAGCGGCGCGCCCGTGGCCGAGTCGGTGCCGCCGGGATAACCCGCCTCGGCCAGTAGCCGCTGCGCCGCCTCGATGGGCTTGCGCCGCGCCGCGCCGTCCACCCAGTCGTACACCACCGGGTTGATGCCCGCCTCGCCCTCGCGATAGCCGAAGATGCCCGGCGGTAGCGGTCCCATGGCCGGGATGCCGCGGCCATTGGCAAAGATGGTGATGTATTCCTCGTAATCCACGGCGATGGATATGGCTTGGCGCAGCTTGCGCGCCCGTTCCGAGTCACCACCCACCACCGCGTCGAGCATGTTGAAACCCATGTAGAAGGTGGACGGCGCCACTGCCGTCTTGAGCTGGATACCCTTGGCCTGCATTTCCTCGGTGAGCGTCACCTGCCCGCCGCTACCCACCTGCACCGCCTGGTCGAAGGCATCGGAGGTGATGCCCGAGGCGTCGTACCAGCCCTGCAGGAACTTGTTCCAGTAGGGGATGGCCTCCTTCTCCAGGCTGAAGACAGCGCGGTCGATGAAGGGGATCGGCTTGCCGGCGTCGGCGAGCAGTCCGGCCTCGGCGTCGGCGGGTTCACCGTCGGCGGGGTAGCTTTCGCCGAAGAAGTTGGGGTTGCGCTCCAGCACCATGCGCCGGTTTGGATCGTTGATCACCAGCATGTAGGGGCCGGCGCCCACGGGAAACCAGTCTAGCGTGACGTTGCGCGCCGACAACGCCGGCTGAGCATAGAAGCGCTCCGCCTCGAAGGGCAGCGGCGCGAAGAACGGCATGGCCAGCCAGTAGATGAACTGCGGGTAGCGGCCCTTGAGCTTCACCCGATAGGTGGACTCATCCACCACTTCCACACCCTCCAGGGGGAAGCGGCGCAGGTCCAGCCAGGCGCCACGGCCGGCGGTGCGGTCGAGCTCCTCCTGGGCACGCTTGAGGGTGTCGCCGTACTCCTTCAGGCCCACGATGTAGTCGCTCATCAACCCGAAGATGGGCGAATGCAGCTTCGGGTGGGCGAGCCGCTTGATCTGGTAGACGAAGTCCTCCGCACGCACGGCGCGTGTGCCGTGCTCGGCCAGTTCCATGGGCGATCGCAGCCGCCCCGCCTCGGCGGCATCGATGGGCACGTAGCGCGGGGTCCCGTCGGTGCCCAGCGCGAAAGCCGGGTGAGGCTGGTAGCGCAGGTCCGGCCGCAGTTTCACCTCGTAAACACTGAAGGCTACGCGCTCGGCGGGCGCCCCGTTTTCAAGCTGCCGCCCGTGGGCATCCAGGTAGCGCACTTCCGGCAGCGCGGCGGCGGCGAAGGGCGTCAGTTCGAAGGGCCGGCGCAGGTAGTGGTATTGCAGCGGCGGGGTGTAGACCTGCGCCGTAAACACGATTTCATTGGAGCTGTAGGACTGCACCGGGTCCAGGTGCTTGGGTCGCTCAGTAAAGGACGAATACAGCGTATTGCTGGTGCGCTCGGCGGGCGGATAGGGATCGTTCCAGGGGTGATCGCAACCGCCCAGCAGCAGTCCCGCCCCGCAGACGGCAAACAGCCGCACGGTGGCAAGGGCAGTGGAGGAAATCGCGCAGTGCATGGGTTTTCAGAAAAAGGCAGCAGACCGAAGGCGGCAGCGTAAGGCATCGTTCCAGTCGACGGCACCTATAATAGCTGCCGCAAGGGTTGCGCATTTATCGGGCACACGCGACGAACGTGGCGCCTTCGATTTCGGTGAGGAAAACGCATGGGCTTTCTGCAGGGTAAGAAGATCCTGGTGACCGGTCTGTTGAGCAGCCGGTCCATCGCCTATGGCATTGCCCGGGCCGCGCGGCGCGAGGGCGCGGAACTCGCCTTCACCTTTCAGGGTGAGCGGGTGCGCGAGCGGGTGATGGCTTTGGCGGGCGAGTTCGACAGTTCGCTTGTGTTCGGCTGCGACGTGTCGTCGGACGAGGAAATCTCCGCACTATTCACCCAGCTGGGTGCTGCCTGGGACGGTCTCGATGGCCTGGTGCATTCCATCGCCTTTGCGCCGCGGGAGGCCCTGTCGGGAGACTTCCTAGACAGCGTCAGCCGCGAAGCCTTCCGCATATCCCACGACATCAGCGCCTACAGTTTTGCGGCCCTGGCCAAGGAGGCGCGACCGATGCTGCTCGGGCGCCAAGGCGCGTTGCTCACCCTGAGCTACCTGGGCGCGGAGCGCTCGCTACCCAATTACAACGTCATGGGGCTGGCCAAGGCAAGCCTGGAGGCCGCCGTGCGCTATATGGCCCAAAGCTTGGGCCCCCAGGGCATCCGCGTCAACGCCATCTCAGCTGGTCCCATCAAGACACTCGCCGCCGCTGGCATCGGCAACTTTGGCAAGATCCTGTCCTTCAACGAAAGGACCGCGCCGCTACGCCGCAACGTCAGCATCGAGGACGTGGGCAATGCCGCCGCGTTCCTGTTAAGCCCGCTGGCGGCGGGCATTACCGGCGAAGTGCTGCGCGTGGATGCGGGTTTCAGCACCACGGCGCTGGCCTCGCTGGACTAGGCCATTGGCAGGAGTGCCCTCGCCATCGCGAGGGCACTCCTGCCCCCTCAGGGGCCCTTGCGCTCCACCTTGGAGGCATCGATCTCCACACCCGCGCCCGCCTTGACCACGGCGGTGTAGGCCTCCAGTTGCTGCTGGGCGGCCAGTTGCGCGATCTGCCGTTGGAGAGACTTGGCTTCCTCCGCACTCACAGCTTTGCCGTCGAGCACCTTGCTCACGCGGTAGACAACGTAGCGCCCATCGGCGGCAGTGGTGCCTATGTAGGCGGGCAGCTTGGCTGCATCGGCACTGAACACCTCGCGCGCGGCCTCCACCAATAGGGAGCCGGGTGCCTGCAATGACACCAATTGCGGTGCCTCGAAGGTGGCGCCCGCGGTGTCGCCCTTTCGCAACCGTTCCAGGGCGGCCTTGCCCTCTTCGGCGGCCCGCTTGCGGGCGCGCTCGCCCATCAAAACCACCGTGATGTCCGACTTGACCTGATCGAAGGGCAGAAAGTCCGCGGCCTTGTGCTCCAGCACCCGGGCGGCCACGAAGGTGCCGTCGCCCATATCCACGGCCTCGGTGTTGCGCTTGTTTTTGATCGCGTCCTCCGAAAAAATCTTGCCCAGTAGCGCTGGCTTGGACAGTTGAGGATTTCCCCCACCGTTTCGAGTAATCCAATCGCTGGTCTGAATAGTCAGCTTCAGCGCATCGGCGGCTGGCTTCAAGCTATCGGGTTGCTCGTAGACGATGTTTTGAAAACTCTCCACCGCCTCGGCGAACAGCTTTCCAATTTTCGGCTTGCGCACCTCCTGCTCTATCTCGCGGCGCACCTTTTCGAGCGAAGTGGCTTCACCAGGTTTGATTCCGTCGAGTCGTATCACGTGAAAGCCGTACTGGGTCTCCACTGGCCCGGCGATTTCGCCAGGTTTCAGTCCGAACAGCGCCTCTTCAAAGGGCTTGACCATGGCGCCACGCGCCACAAAACCCAGGTCGCCGCCGCTGGCCGCAGACCCGGGATCCTGGGAATTGGCCCGGGCCAGCTCGGAAAACCGCTGCGGCGCTTTTCGAGCTTCCTGAACCAACGCCTCCGCCTTGGCTCGGGCAGTGGCCTTGGCATCGGCAGTGGCGTCTTTCGAAACTGTCAGGAGAATGTGGCTGGCGCGACGCTCTTCGGGCTTCGAGTATTGGGACGAATGACTGTCGTAGAAAGCTTTCACTTCATCCGCAGTAACCTCCACCCTGTTTTCCAGCGCCTGGGCCGCAAGCACCACGTACTCCACGCGCGCCCGCTCCGGGATGGAGAACTGCTGCCGCTTTTCTTCGTAATACTTACTCAACTCAGCCTCGGCGGGCGGATCCCCGCCCATGAAACGCGCAGGCGCAAAGACCAGTTGGCTTACCTCCCTTTGCTGTTCCCGAATCCGGCCAAGACGCTCGCTGACGGAAGAAGCAACAAAGTTGGTGCGGATAACCGTTTCTCGAAGCTGGGACAGCGCGAGATCGCGGCGAACCCGCTCCTCGAAGCCTGCCGGTGTCAGCCCCTGGCTCTTAAGAATTTCCTGGTAGCGCTGCTCGGAGAACTTGCCCGTGGCGCGGTCCTGGAAAGCCGGGATCTCAGTGATGACCTTCGCAAGCTGCGCGTCAGTGGCCGTCATCCCCTGACCCAGAGCGTGGGCAAGCATGGCACGGTTCTCCACCAGCGCGTTGATCACGCTGTTGCGGACTTCGCTGCTATTGAGCATCGCGTCGTCAGCCTTGCCCTGCATCATCTGCCGCAACTGGTCCTGACGCTCCCGTAACGCACCCTCGAACTCAGGGGCGTAAATGCGGGTGCCGGCAACCTTTGCCACTGCGGCGCCTGTGCCGCTGTCCTGAAAATAGTAGTTGATGCCAAACAAGGCAAACGGCGGCACGATCAGCACCAGCAAGACCAATTGCAGCCAGCGCTTGTGCTTGTTGACCCAATCGAACATGGCTTTAACGCATCCTTGGAAGGCTAAAAACGGGGCGATTCGGGCGAACCCGGAACGACGAGCGCACAAACAAAAAGGCGAACTCGCGTTCGCCTTTTTCACCTTGATTGGCGGAGTGGACGGGACTCGAACCCGCGACCCCCGGCGTGACAGGCCGGTATTCTAACCAACTGAACTACCACTCCCGACATCCGTGGCTTCCCGTTTGAATTGGAAAACCAAGCAAACTACAACTGCCATCAGTGGTGGGTGCTGACGGGATCGAACCGCCGACATTCGCCTTGTAAGGGCGACGCTCTACCATCTGAGCTAAGCACCCCTGATGGGTGCTCAAGGAACACTCACTGCAAGGCAGTACCGGAAACGCGAAGCCCCTGCCTGAAGCCTGTTATTTTAGCGCGTCTTTCAACGCCTTTCCAGCACGAAACTTGGGCACCTTGGCAGCCTTGATCTTGATGGCCGCGCCTGTTCGCGGATTACGCCCGCTGCGCGCGGCACGCTTTCCAACGTAGAAGGTCCCAAACCCCACCAGCGTCACGGTGCCGCCCTTGCGAAGCGACGCCCTGATGGAGGAGACCGTAGCATCCAGTGCCCGACCTGCCGCAGCTTTGGATATGTCGGCGTGCTTCGCAATGGCGTCAATCAGTTCGAGCTTGTTCACTTGGACTCCCTCGTGTTTCCTTCAGGTGTAAAAGTCAACCAGCGCATGACGTGATGCGCGCTCCGGCACGAGTCAACACAAAACCTTGCGCCGGATGCTGCCAAACAGCCGCAGGAGGCCGCTTGTTCAACTCAATACCACGCAAGTACCGCACCTGACCCGCTCGTTCAATTTTATATCGCGCTGCTGGAAAAGGTGTCAAGGAAGGCTCATCGAAAGGCGAACGACCTGACGAAACCGCCGCTGGGCGCAACATTTGCCATCAGTGCTTGATGGTGTTCGCCGTCGTAGGGCTGGATTCCACCGGCAGCGGAGCCACCACCGCCTCTGTTTTTTCTGGAAGTGGTTCGGGCATTCGTTCGAGGGCACGCTCCAACACTTGATCGATCCACTTCACGGGATGAATGTCGAGACGATTCTTGATGTTTTCCGGAATCTCCGCGAGGTCCTTGGCGTTCTCCTCCGGGATCAACACCAGTTTGATGCCGCCGCGGGTGGCCGCCAGCAATTTCTCCTTCAACCCCCCGATGGGAAGGACTTCGCCGCGCAGCGTGATTTCTCCAGTCATGGCCACGTCGGCCCGTACCGGGATGCCCGTAAGCAAGGACACCATGGCGGTGCAGATGGCAATACCAGCGCTTGGCCCATCCTTTGGCGTGGCACCCTCGGGAAGGTGGATGTGGATGTCGCTGTTCTGGTAAAAATCTTCCTTGATCCCGAGTTTATGGGATCGACTACGCACCACAGTCAGCGCCGCCTGAATGGATTCCTGCATCACCTCACCCAGTTTGCCTGTGGTGACCATCTTTCCCTTGCCGGGCATCACCGCACTTTCAATGGTGAGAAGTTCCCCTCCAACCTCGGTCCATGCAAGACCGGTGACTTGCCCCACTTGGTTCTGCTTCTCGGCCATGCCGAAGCTGTACCGGCGCACCCCCAGAAACTTGTCGAGATTGCGCGCAGTTACCTGAAGGGCCGACTCGCGCTTCTTGAGCAATAGAGACTTGACCACCTTGCGAGAGATCTTCGAGATTTCCCGCTCGAGCGCCCTCACACCCGCCTCGCGAGTGTAGTAACGGATGATGTCTCGGATGGCACTCTCCGACACATTGCATTCCTGTTCCTTGAGACCATGATTCTTCATCTGCTTCGGAAGGAGATACCGCATGGCGATATTCACCTTCTCGTCCTCCGTGTAGCCGGACAAGCGGATGACTTCCATGCGATCGAGCAAAGGCGCCGGGATGTTCATGGTGTTGGCCGTGGCAACGAACATCACGTCCGAGAGGTCGTAATCCACCTCAACGTAGTGATCCACGAATGTGTGGTTTTGCTCCGGGTCCAATACCTCGAGTAATGCCGACGCAGGGTCGCCGCGAAAGTCCATGCCCATCTTGTCCACTTCGTCCAGCAGGAAGAGCGGGTTACGCACGCCGACCTTGGTCATGTTTTGCAGAATCTTGCCCGGCATTGAACCTATGTAGGTGCGCCGATGCCCTCGGACCTCTGCCTCGTCGCGCACACCGCCCAAAGACATCCGTACGAACTTGCGGTTGGTGGCGCGGGCAATGGACTGCCCAAGAGACGTCTTGCCAACGCCGGGCGGGCCCACCAGGCACAGGATGGGCGCCTTGACCTTGTCCACCCGCTGCTGGACCGCCAAGTACTCGAGGATGCGTTCCTTGACCTTCTCGAGCCCGTAGTGATCCTCTTCGAGCACCGTCTCGGCCGCCACAAGATTCTTTGAAATCTTGCTCTTTTTCTTCCAGGGAAGCCCCACTAAGGCGTCGATGTAATTACGCACCACCGTCGCCTCGGCAGACATGGGCGACATGAGGCGCAGCTTCTTCAATTCCGCCTCGGCCTTGGCGCGCGCCTCCTTTGGCATGTGCGCACCCTTGATGCGTTTTTCAATTTCGTCGAGATCCTGACCCTCGTCAAGGTCGCCGAGCTCCTTCTGGATCGCCTTGACCTGCTCGTTGAGGTAGTACTCGCGCTGGCTCTTCTCCATTTGACGCTTGACCCGGCCGCGGATGCGCTTCTCCACCTGCAGGATGTCGAGTTCGGCCTCCAGAAGCGACAATAGGTGCTCGAGCCGGCGCCGCACGTCGATCATCTCCAGCACGGCTTGCTTCTGCTCAAGCTTGAGGGGCAAGTGGGCTGCGATGGTGTCAGCGAGGCGCCCTGCTTCGTCAATACCCGCGAGGGAGGTGAGAATCTCGGGAGGGATTTTCTTGTTGAGCTTCACATACTGGTCGAACTGGGCAATCATGGCGCGGCGCATGGCCTCGCTTTCATGTCTCTGTTCAGGCGACAGCGCGTCATGGGGCACCACCGCAGCCTCGGCAGCAAAGTGCGTGTGCAAATCCTCCACCTGAAGCACGTTGGCACGCTGCACGCCCTCCACCAGCACCTTGACCGTGCCATCGGGCAGCTTGAGCATCTGCAGGATGTTGGCGACGCTGCCCACGCGGTAAAGATCCTCCTCGCCAGGTTCGTCCTTCGCCGCCGACTTTTGCGCCACGAGCAGGATGCTCTTGCCCGCCTCCATGGCGCTCTCCAGAGCCTTGATGGACTTCGGGCGCCCCACGAACAGCGGGATCACCATGTGAGGGAACACCACTACGTCGCGCAGCGGAAGCAGCGGGAGCGACAGCAGGTTCTCGGCGGCATCGGAAAACTGGCTCATGTACTCACCTTCGAATTGATTTCTGTGCCTTGAGGAGGTGGGGCGCCAGCGATCGCATTTCAAGACGTTCCAGCGCGAGGCGAATGCTCAACACCACACCCCGGTGCCTAGAAAGACCACGCCGGCGACTAACTCGGCCGGCTCGCGGATCAAGCGGAACCGGCAACCTTGGGTTGATCCGAGTAAATGAGGATCGGTTTGACGTCGCCCGTGATCGTGCCTTCGTCAATCACCGCCTTCTGGACATTTTTCGTCGAGGGCAGGTCGAACATCGTGTCCAGGAGCACGTGCTCCAGGATGGAACGCAACCCGCGTGCGCCGGTCTTGCGCTGAAGCGCTTTGCGTGTGATCGCGAGCAGCGCATCGTCGCGAATCTCCAGTTCCACCCCCTCCATTTGGAACATCCGCTGGTATTGCTTGATCAAGGCGTTTTTGGGCTCCGTGAGAATCTGGATCAGCGCCTTTTCGTCGAGTTCCTCGAGGGTCGCCACGACCGGCAACCGCCCCACGAACTCAGGAATCAACCCATACTTGATAAGGTCTTCCGGCTCCACGTCACGCAGCACCGATGAGATGTCCTTGCGGTTGTCTCTGCTCTTAACCTCCGCGCCGAAACCGATCCCGCCCTTCTCCGACCTGGAGCGTATGACCTTGTCCAGGCCGTCGAAGGCACCACCACAGATGAACAGGATGTTCGTGGTGTCAACCTGCACGAACTCCTGGTTGGGGTGCTTGCGCCCTCCCTGGGGTGGCACCGACGCGATGGTGCCCTCGATCAGCTTGAGCAGCGCCTGCTGCACGCCCTCGCCCGAAACGTCGCGGGTAATCGAGGGGTTGTCGGACTTGCGGGAAATCTTGTCGATTTCGTCGATGTAGACGATGCCGCGCTGCGCCTTGTCCACATCGTAGTCACATTTCTGCAAGAGCTTCTGGATGATGTTTTCCACGTCCTCGCCCACATACCCCGCCTCCGTCAGCGTAGTGGCGTCTGCCATCACGAAGGGCACGTTGAGCAATCGCGCGAGCGTCTGGGCGAGCAACGTCTTGCCAGACCCGGTCGGCCCCACCAAGAGAATGTTGCTCTTGGAGAGTTCCACATCATCTTTCTTGGAGACGGTCTTGAGGCGCTTGTAGTGGTTGTATACCGCCACCGCAAGAATCTTCTTCGCCTGATCCTGGCCAATCACGTACTGATCAAGTATCGCGCGGATCTCCGAGGGAACAGGAAGATCCGACCGGTTGCCCTTGGCGGCAGCATCCCCACCGGTCTCCTCGCGGATGATGTCGTTGCAAAGCTCGATACACTCATCGCAGATGAAAACGGAAGGACCCGCGATCAACTTGCGGACCTCGTGCTGGCTCTTGCCGCAGAACGAGCAATAGAGCAGTTTTTCTCCGGAGGACTTTTCCGACATCGCTTTGAATGACTCCCGGCGTTGGCGTGGTTGGGATTCGAGCCAGGTTCAGACGCCCTCGGCGCGGCTCACGAGGACCTTGTCCACGAGGCCATATTGCACCGATTCTTCTGCGCTCATGAAGTTGTCCCTGTCGGTGTCCTTCTCGATGGTCTTGATATCCTGCCCGGTATGACTGGACATGATGGCATTGAGCTTCTCCCGCAGATACAGGATTTCGCGGGCGTGAATCTCGATATCCGAGGCCTGCCCCTGAAAACCGCCCATGGGCTGGTGGATCATCACCCGGGAATTTGGCAGCACGAAGCGCTTGCCTTTTGCGCCGGCAGCGAGCAAGAAAGCCCCCATGCTGGCGGCCTGCCCGATACATAGGGTTGAAACGTCCGGCTTGACGAACTGCATGGTGTCGTAGATGGCAAGACCGGCAGACACTGAACCTCCCGGAGAATTGATGTAGAAAAAAATGTCCTTGTCGGGATTTTCGGACTCTAGAAACAACAACTGGGCGACGATCAGGTTTGCCGTGGACTCAGTAACCGGTCCCACCAGAAAAACGACCCGCTCCTTGAGCAGGCGGCTGTAGATGTCATAGGCCCGCTCACCCCGCCCGCTCTGCTCGATAACCATGGGGATCAGGCCGAGCCCCTCGGGTTCGCGATCCCACCGAGATCCGCCCCAGTTCATGACGCCCCTCCCATGAGTTCATCGAAGGGAGTATCGCGGTCCGTGAGACTCACCCGGCCGAGCACCCAGTCGACAACATTGTTCTCAAGCACCACCGCTTCCACTTCGCGCACGCGTTCCGGCGACTGGTAGTACCAACGCACCACTTCCTCCGGCTCCTCGTAGCTTTGAGCATATTCGCCGATTAGGGTGCGAATCTGTTCGGGTTCGGCCTTGATTCCCTCGCGCCTGACCAACTCGTTGAGCACCAACCCGATGCTGACACGACGCCTTGCCTCGGGCTCGAAGGCGTCCCGGGGAATGTTGACGTTCTCCGCATTCATTCCCCGCCCCCGCAAGTTCTCCATCATGCCTGCGGCAAGTCGATCGGTCTCCGCTTCGATGAGTGCCTTCGGTACGTCGAATTTCGACGCGTCGAGCAGAACCTTGAGGGCTTGATCCTTGGTGTTCTGACGCACTCGGCGTTTCACCTCGCGCACGAGATTCCCTTTGACGTCGGCCCGCATGCGATCAAGATCACCGTCGGCAACGCCCAACGCGCGCGCGAATTCCGCGTCTACCGCCGGAATCTTAGCTTCCTGGACCTTGTGCAGTGTCACGGTGAATTCCGCCTTCTTTCCGGCAACATCCTGACCATGATAGTCCGCTGGGAAGGTCAGTTCAAACGTGCGCGCCTCCCCTGCGGAAACGCCTTCAAGGGCAGCCTCGAACTCGGGTAGAAGACGCCCCTCCCCCAGCGTAACGGCCTGCCCTTTGGCCTCGCCGCCTTCGAAGGGCACGCCATCGATCCGGCCCTGGTAGTCGATGATCACAAGGTCGCCCTTGAGGGCGGCGCGATCCACAGCTTCATAGGTGGTGCGCTGACGGCGCAACACCTCCACAGTCCTCTCCACGTCGGCCTCGCCCACCGTCACCATGGGCCGGGCAATGGAATGGGCGGCTAGGTCTCCCAGTTCGATTTCGGGGAACACCTCGAAGGTGGCGGTGAACTCAAATTGATCCTGGGCTTCGGCCGCCGGTTTGGCCTCGATGCGCGGCAGGCCCGCGACCCTCAGGTTTTTCTCGCGTACCGCTTCGCCGAACGTGCGCTCCACCATGTCGCCAAGCACCTCGTGGCGCACCTGCGGCCCGAACTGGCGCTCCACCACCTTGATGGGCACCTTACCTGGCCGAAAGCCGGCCAGCTTAACCGTGCGTTGCAGGCGCTTGAGGCGGTTGTCCACCTCTGCATTGATCTGGTCGAGGGGAACAGCAACCTTCAGGCGCCGCTCCAGCGTGCCGAGGGTCTCGATGGAAGCTTGCATCGCGGGGTCTCTCAGGTTTCAGGGTTGCCACGGCAGCGACTCCGGCGGGCCATGCCCGGCGGTCCGGTCAACTCGTTCTCAGGATCGAGGGGACGGGGTTTGCGGACGGCGAGGTGCTGGCCCGCCGGGGTCGCTGGTGCGAAAGGGGGGACTCGAACCCCCAAGCCTTGCGGCGCCGGAACCTAAATCCGGTGCGTCTGCCAATTCCGCCACTTTCGCGATGCGTCATTCTATTACAATGCGCCGTCGCTCGCACCCGCCGCACCCATGCGCCCGCTGCCATTGCCATGGCAACCCACTGATGGGAATGCATTTTTCGGGTCGGGCGGCAGTTCATGGGCGTTGATCACTACGAGAATTTTCCGGTTGCCTCGGTACTGCTTCCGAAGCGTCTGCGCGCCCCGGTGGTAGCGCTGTATCGTTTCTGTCGAGAGGCCGACGACATCGCCGACGAGGGGGACGACGCACCCGAGGTTCGGCAGGCGGCCCTGGATGCGCGCCGCCAGGACCTGGATCGCGTCGAACGCGGCGAGAACCCGCTGCTTCCGCACTACGAGGCCGTAGCCCGCCTGATACGCGAGCACCGGTTACCCGTTCAGCCCTTTCGCGACCTGCTGGACGCCTTCCGGCAAGACACTCACAAGACCCGTTACACGGACTTCGGCGAACTCATGAATTACTGCCGGCGCTCTGCCAATCCCGTGGGCCGACTGGTGCTAACCCTGGCGGGCGCCGCCACACCGCGCAACCTGGCGCTCTCCGATGGCATCTGTTCGAGCCTGCAACTCATCAACTTTCTCCAGGACGTGGCCGTGGACTGGCGCAAAGGCCGGGTCTATCTGCCCCAGGACGAACTGGCGCGCTTCGGCCTCACCGAGGCCAGCATCGCCGCCGGCGACGCTGGCGCCGCCTGGGGCCGGATGATGCGCTTTCAGGTTGAACGCACCCGGCGCCTGCTGCAGGCGGGCGCACCGCTGGCCCGCCAGGTGGGCGGGCGCCTGGGGATGGAACTTCGCATGGTGGTCATGGGCGGTGATCGCATCCTGGAGAAAATCCTCAAGGCCGATGGCGACGTGTTCCGCCGCCGGCCCGTGCTGGAAACGGGCGACTGGCCGCTCATGGCCTGGCGTGCGCTAACGCGCTGAGCGGGCGAGACAACCGTGACGCCCGATCAGTATTGCCAGCAAAAGGCCGCTGCCAGCGGCTCGAGCTTCTATTACTCGTTCCGCTTCCTGCCGCCGCCGCGGCGGCGCGCCATCACGGCCCTGTATGCCTTTTGCCGCGAGGTGGACGATGTGGTGGACGAATGCGCCGACGCCCAGGTGGCCCGCACCACACTTCAGTGGTGGCGGCGCGAGGTGAGCGCGCTGTACGACGGCAACCCCAGCCACCCGGTGACGCGCGCCCTGCAACCAGCCCTTGCCGCCCACGGTCTCGAACAGCCTCGCCTGCTGGACATCATTGACGGCATGGACATGGACCTGGAGTGGAACCGCTATCCGGATTTCCCCACACTCGAGGTGTATTGCCACCGCGTGGCGGGCGTGGTGGGAATGCTGTCGGCCTCCATTTTCGGCTACACCGATCCCGCCACCCTCGGCTATGCCCGCGACCTGGGCATCGCGCTGCAACTCACCAACATCGCCCGCGACGTGGGCGAGGATGCGCGCCGCAACCGCATCTACTTGCCGCTCGACGAACTGGTGCGCTTCGGCGTGAGCGCCGATGACATCCTGCTGTTTCGCGAAACGCCCGCCGTGGCGGCGCTACTGGCGCACAACGTGGCCCGTGCCCGCCACTACCACGCTCGCGCCCTCGCCCAATTGCCCGCAGCAGACCGCACCGCCCAGCGCCCCGGATTGATCATGGGCGCGATCTACGCCCGGCTGCTGGAAGAAGTGGCCGCCGAGGGCGCCGGCGTACTGAACCGGCGTGTCTCGCTCACGCCGCTGCGCAAGCTCTGGATCGCCTGGAGGACCTGGCGCCGTGGCTGAGACACGCACGCCGCCTGGCGTATCGACCGCGCGCGTGCGGGTGATCGGCGCCGGCTGGGCAGGGCTCGCCGCGGCCGTCACCCTGGCCCGCCACGGGGTGAGCGTGGCAGTGCACGAAGCGGCCTCTGCACCCGGCGGCCGGGCACGGCGCGTGCTGCTGGACGGCGTCGGCGTGGACAACGGCCTGCACATCCTGCTGGGCGCCTACGAAAGCACCCTGCAACTGCTGCACACGGTCTCGCCAGGCCTCGCGGGCCTGCAGCGCCTGCCGCTGCGCCTCGAGGTGGCCGGGCGCCTGTCCCTGCGCAGCGCCGCCGCGCCGCCGCCCTTCGATCTTCTCATTGGCCTGCTGCGCGCCGAGGGACTGACCGCCTCGCAACGCCTGGCCACCGTGGGCTTCATGCTGCGGCTGCGCCTGGCGCGCTTCCGCGCGCTGCCTGGCGAAACCGTGGCCGGGCTGCTGGATCGCTTCGGCCAGCTCGGCGCCGCCCGCACCTGGCTCTGGGAACCGCTGTGCATCGCAGCCCTCAACACCGCGCCCGCCGAGGCCGATGCCCAGGTGTTTCTGAACGTGGTGCGCGATGGAATGGCCAACGGCGGGCGCGCCAGCGATCTGCTGCTGCCGGCCAGCGACCTGGGCAACCTGTTTCCCGAGCCTGCCTGCCGCTGGCTCGAGGCGCGCGGCTGCGGCGTGCACCTGGCCGACCCGGTACGCGCCATCCGCGTGCGGGGCAGCGGCTTTACCCTCGAATGCCGCTCCGGCAACCATGGCGCCAGCCAGGTGATATGCGCCACCGACCCGACGCGTGCCGCCGGCCTGGTGGAGGAACTGCCTGCCCTGGGCGCGCTGGCGCAGCGCTTGAGGGGGCTGCGCCACCTGCCCATTACATCGGTGTACCTGCAGTACGAACCCGAGCGCACCCTCCCCGCGCCCATGCTGGGACTGCCCGACGGACCGCTGCAGTGGGCCTTCGACCGCGGCGCGCTGTGCGGGCAGCACGGCCTGCTGGCCTGCGTGGCAAGCGCCGCCAGCCATTTCGATTCCTGGGGCCGCGATCGCATCGCGGCGGCCGCCCACGCTCAACTGTCGGTGCTGCTGCCCGACCTGGAGCCACCGCGCTGGCAGAGCGTCATTTCCGAGCGCCGTGCCACCTTTGCCTGCGTGCCCGGCATCGACCGGCCAGCACCACGCACCGCCCTGCCCGGACTGCTGCTGGCCGGTGACTACACCGCCAGCGACTACCCCGCCACCCTGGAGGCCGCCGTACGCAGCGGCATCGCCTGCGCCCACGCCATTCTGGAATCCTCATGAGCCTCCCCGAACCCTACACCCCCTCGCCGCAGTTGCTGCGCGATCGCGTCATCCTGGTGGCTGGCGGCAGCCGCGGCCTGGGCCTTGCCTGCGCGCAGGCCTTCGCTGCCCTCGGTGCCCAGGTGGTGATCACCGGCCGCAACCCCGAGCGGCTGGAGCACGCCTGCGAGAGCATCGAAGGCGCGGGCAGCACGCCGCCGGCGGCCGTGGGCATCGACTTCGAAGCCGCAACGCGGCGCGACTACGACGGCGTGGCCGGCGCGGTGGAACAGGCCTTCGGACGGCTCGACGGCCTGCTGCACTGCGCCGTGCACCTGGAAAAACTGGCCGCCGTGCAGGACCTGGATTTTGATGCCTGGAACCGGCTGCTGCGGGTGAATTTTCTCGCCCCTCTGGCCTTGACCAACGCCTGCCTGCACCTGCTGTCGCGCGCGCCCGATGGCGCGGTGGCCTACGTCATGGACGAGCACGTGCTGTCACCCGGCGCGTGGTGGGGCGGCGTGGCCGCACCGCGGGCGGCGCTGCTGGCTGCCATGGGCGCCCAGGCGCAGGAATGGCAGGCGCGCGCCGGACTGCGGGTCAATGCCCTGCTGCCCGGCACCATGGGCTCGCCCGCACGGGCCTTCACCCATCCAGGCCAACACCCTGCCAGCCTGCCGCCGCCGCAGGCCGTGGTGCCGGCATGCTGCTGGCTGATGGGCCCCGACAGCCGCGGCACCACCGGCCAGGTGATCCACGCACAGGGCTGATTCAGCCCGCCAGCAGCGCTCGCATGTGAGCCGGTAGCGGCCGCGAGCGCCCCTCGGCCAGGTTCACCCACACCAGCGTGGCGGCACCCTCGGCGAACACCGGCGAGTCCGCCGTGTCCGGGCGCATGCGGTGCTCGAGCACGAAACTCGCGCTGCCCACGCGGCCAGGCCGCAACTCGATGGCCAGATCCGCCGGATAGAGCACCGGCCGGATGAAGCGGCAGTCGATGCTGCCCAGCAGGGCGCCCTCCTCGTCCCTGACGTAATCGAAACCCAGGCGCTCGAACCAAGACAGACGCGCCTGTTCGAAATATCGGAAATAGGAAACGTTGTTGAGGTGCCGCAGGGCATCCAGCTCGCCCCAGCGCAACCGCATGCGTTCCACATGGATGGGTGAACGCTCCATGCTCATGGGCGGGGTCTCCGGCTTCGGGCCGGCGGGGGGCTTGGCGGTATCATCGGCAACCTTTTTGTATCGCGGAAGCGGCGCATTCTAGCCGCCCGCTCGCAGGAGAAGACGGTGGCGCAACGGGAGTTCATGGAGTACGACGTGGTGATCGTGGGCGCGGGGCCCTCCGGGTTGGCCTGCGCCATTCGCCTGCGGCAACTGGCCGCCCAGCATGGCAACGAGTTGTCGGTGTGCGTGCTCGAAAAAGGCTCCGAGGTCGGCGCCCACATCCTGTCGGGCGCGGTGGTGGAACCACGCGCCCTCGACGAACTCATTCCCGATTGGCGCGAACGCGGCGCGCCGCTGCACACCCCGGCGCGCGAAGACCGCTTCCTGTTCCTCACCGCCCAGGGCTCCTGGAAGCTGCCCACGCCGCCCCAGATGCACAACCACGGCAACTACATCGTCAGTCTCGGCAACCTGTGCCGCTGGCTGGGCGAGCAGGCAGAGGCCCTGGGCGTGGAAATCTATCCCGGCTTCGCCGCCGCCGAGGTGCTGTACGACGACGCCGGCCGGGTCACGGGCGTGGCCACGGGCGACCTGGGCGTGGGCCGTGACGGCCAGCCCACCGACCACTACCAGCCCGGCATGGAATTGCGCGCTCGCCAGACCGTGTTCGCCGAGGGCTGCCGCGGCTCGCTCACGCGGGAACTCATGGAGCGCTTTGGATTGCGCGACGGGGCCGAACCCCAGACCTACGGCATCGGCATCAAGGAACTGTGGGAGATCGACCCGTCCAGGCATCAACCCGGTCTGGTGGTGCACACCGTGGGCTGGCCGATGGACTTCAACACCTACGGCGGTTCGTTTCTCTACCACCTGGAAAACAACCAGGTAGCCGTGGGCTTCGTGATCGGCCTCGATTACACCAACCCTCACCTGTCCCCCTTCGACGAATTCCAGCGCTACAAGACCCACCCCGCCATCCGCCCCACCTTCGAAGGCGGCCGGCGCGTGGCCTACGGCGCGCGCGCTCTGTCCGAGGGCGGGCTTCAGTCCATCCCGCGGCTCACTTTCCCCGGCGGGCTGCTGGTGGGCGACACCGCGGGCTTCCTCAACGTGCCCAAGATCAAGGGCACCCACACCGCCATGAAGTCGGGCATGACGGCCGCCGAAGCCCTTTTCGGGCACCTCACGGCCGCCGAGGCGGGCACCGAGGTGGCCACCTACCCCGACCGGCTGCGCACCACCTGGCTGTGGGACGAGCTGCACCGCGTGCGCAACATCCGGCCGGCGTTCCGCTGGGGGCTGCTGGGCGGCGTGGCGTACTCGGCCCTCGACACTTACCTGCTGCGCGGCCGCGCGCCCTGGACGCTGCGCCATCACCACGACCATACCCAGTTGCGGCGCGCCGCCGACGCGCCCCGCATCGACTATCCCAAGCCCGACGGCAAGGTGAGCTTCGACAAACTCTCCTCGGTGTTCATCTCCAACACCAACCACGCCGAGCACCAGCGCGTGCACCTCACCTTGAGGGACCCCTCCATTCCGGTGGCCCACAACCTGGCCCTCTATGACGCGCCCGAACAACGCTATTGCCCGGCGGGCGTGTACGAAATCGTGCGCGAAGCCGACGGCTCCGCGCCCCGCTTGCAGATCAACGCCCAGAACTGCGTGCACTGCAAGACCTGCGACATCAAGGACCCCACCCAGAACATCCGCTGGGTAGTGCCCGAGGGCGGCGGCGGGCCCAACTACCCGAACATGTGACGCTCGCGCCGCACCCACTCGTGAGCGCCCGGCTGGAAGACTGCCTGGAAGCCCTGGCCCAGGCCGACGATGGGCAGCTCGCGGCGCGGCTCGCCGCGCTGGTGGATGTCCTTCGGCCCGGCGCGGCAGACGATCAGGCGGCGGCACTGCGGCCGTTGCTGGCACTGCTGGGCACCCATCCCGACCTGGCGGCCGCCCTGGGCAATACGCTGGCGCGGCTGTTCGCCGGGCAGCATGCTCAAGGGCTGTTTGCCGATCTCGGCTTGCTGCCTGGCACCGGCTTCTACAGCGAACTGTGGCGACGCTTCGCCCATCGGGTGCTACCCGCCGCGCCCGATCCCCTCGAACTTGCCGACACCCTGGCTGCCGTGTTCCACGCCCCTGGAGATGCCCCGTGGGTGGACGCCGTTGCCGAAGACGAGTGGCTGGCGCTCTTCGCCCTGGTGGCGCCCGGCTTCACGGCCGGCGGCGGGCAGAGAGCCCTGCTGGGAGACGTGAACCGCGCGCTCAAGGTGCTCTCGCACCGCGTGGCGGCGCTGGGGTCCGACCCCCGCCTGCGCCGGGTACACCCGCGGCTCGCCGAGGGGGAATCGCCGTTCCTCGCCCAGGCCGCGGAGGTTGCCGCCGTGGCGGACGCGGAAACCGCCCGCCTGGCGAGCACCGGCCTGCCGCCGCCGGATGGGCGCCACGCCCTGGTGATGCTGGAGCAGTGCGAGGCCACCATTCGCAAGGTGCGCAACGCCACCGGCACCACAGGCATCAGCATCGCTCTCACCTACCTGCTGGAGCGCCTGTCGGACCACATGGCGCGGCTGCGGCTGTTGCTCGACGTGGCGGCCTCCGGCGCAGGCCCAGCCGCGGTGGCGCTGCTGCGCACGGCGGTGAACGCCTCCCGCCGCCGCAACGACCTGGGCGAGCATCTGGCGCGCAACACCGAGCTGGTGGCCCGCGAGGTGACCGAACACGCCGGCCGCACCGGCGAGCACTACATCGCCACAGACCGGGCCCAGTATCGCGCCATGCTCGGCGCGGCACTGGGCGCGGGCATGATCGTGCCCTTCATGGCCCTGGCCAAACTGGGCCTGCACGGCCTGCACGCCCCGCCGCTGGTGGAGGGATTGCTCTACAGCCTGCTCTACGCCGGCGGCTTCATGCTGATCCACGTGCTGCATTTCTCCCTCGCCACCAAGCAGCCTGCCATGACCGCCGCCCGTATCGCCGCCGCCCTGGAGGGCGACGGCCGCCGAGGCCCCGACGTGGCAGCCCTGGCCGAGCTGGTGGTGCGGGTGGCGCGCACCCAGTTCATTGCCGTGGTGGGCAACGTGGCGCTCGCCTTGCCCCTTGCCTGGTTGGTGTGCACCGCCGCACTGCGCTTCAGCGGCCTCGCCGTGGCGGGCCCGGACAAGGCCGCCGGCATGCTGCACGATGTCCACCCGCTGGCGAGCCTGGCGCTGCTGCACGCAGCCATCGCGGGCGTGTACCTGTTCCTGGCGGGCATTGTGTCCGGCTACCACGACAACTTCACGGTGTACGGGCGCATTCCCGATCGGGTGGCGCAGCTGCCCTGGCTGGTGCGGCTGGCCGGACCGGAGCGCGCCGCACGGCTGGCCGCTTACCTGGAGCACAACCTGGGCGGCCTGGCCGGCAATTTCTACTTCGGCTTCATGCTCGGCATGACCGGCAGCATCGGCCTCATCACCGGTCTGCCCCTGGACATCCGCCACGTCACCTTTTCCGCCGCCAACGTGGGTATCGCCACCGCCTCGCTCCAGGGGCTGCCCTGGGGCACGCTGCTGTGGACCGCCGGTGGCGTGGCTTTGGTGGGGGTGGTGAATCTGACGGTGAGCTTCAGCCTGGCGCTGCTGCTGGCCATGAAGGCCCGCCGCATGCGCTTCCGCCACGGGCGCCCGCTGGCCCTGGCGCTGTTGCGTCGTCTGCGCCACGCACCGCTGGATTTCGTGCGTCCGCCGGCCTGACGCACCGCGGGGCTGCGCCGCTACCGTCCTATTATCTTCCCTCACCACCCATCCGGAGCCTTCTCCATGTCCTCACTCGACCCGGTCCAACAGGCGCGCATCGATCTCACCGCCGCGCTGCGATACGCCGCCCGCACGGGCCTGAACGAAGGCGTCTGCAATCACTTCAGCCTCGAAATGCCCGGCGCCCCGGACCACTTCCTCATCAACCCGCAAGGACTGCACTGGTCGGAGCTCACCCCCGAGGACATGATGGTCGTGGACGAGCGCGGCGTGGTGGTGGAGGGCCGTCACAAGGTGGAACCCACGGCCTTCTTCATCCACGGCCGCATCCACCTGGGCAAGCGCAAGAAGTGCGTGTTGCACACCCACATGCCGCACGCCACCGCCCTGACGCTGCTAGAGGGCGGCGAACTGGACGTGTTCGCCAACCAGAACGCCATGCGATTCTTCGGCCGCGTGGGTTATGACCGGGATTACGGCGGCGTGGCGCTGGACAACGCCGAGGGCGACCGCATCTGCAATGCCCTTGGAGACAAGGACGTGGTGTTCATGCAGCACCACGGCGTCATGGTGTGCGGAGAAACCGTTGCCTACGCCTTCGACGACCTTTACTACCTGGAGCGCTCCTGCATGGTGCAGTTGCTGGCCCAAAACACCGGCCGGCCGCTCAAGCGCGTGCCCGAGCCCATGGTGGCCGAGGTGGCACGCCAGATCGAGGGCGAGCGCCAGCAGTCGGTGCTGCACTTCGAGGCGCTCAAGCGTCTGCTGGACCGCCACGAGCCGGGCTGGCGCGGCGGGCACCGCTGAACGGATCGCCGGACGGACCAGGGGCCTGCGCAGCTACTGCTCCCGAACCCAGGTCTGCGTGCGCCCGATGCGCGATACGCTGCGCTTTGGCGCCATCATGCGATCACCGGCCGAGCACGTGATCCGGTTCCGCGGCAGGACCGAGCGGCATGCTCGCCCTGCCGTTGCGTGATGCCGTCAACGCGCGCCGGGTGAACCACAACGCCGGACGATGCCCATGTCGCAGCGTTACTGCGAGGGGAGACCTCTCGCGTGTGGCAGCTCGGCACCCACCTGCAAGACACACCACTTCCCCTCCGTGAACAGCAGGCTCAAGCCTCGCCGGTCTCTTTCCGCGCCATATTGGAAACCCACGTAACCCATATCCTTCATTTCGGGATCAGGAACAAAGTAAAGAGTCGTGATCTTTCCCTTCCCCGATTCGAGCTTATTGATCTGCCGTCGCCAGTGTTCAAACATTTCGGGTTCGTATGTGAGCCGGAGCCCCACGTTGTTTTTCCAACCAGGCGGGGCATGAAGAACGTAGCGGTCGTAGTGCCCCATGCGTAGCGACTCGAGGAAGGCTTTTCCGGCTTCGATAGCGCTGTCTTGATCTCTCGCCTGCGACGGCGACAGGAGGGCAAGAAACAAACTGGCAACAAAGATCCATCGATACTTTTGCAACACGACCTCCTCAATGACGATGCGAATCCGCCTGCAACAGGTACGCCACGGTGCCAGGTGCGCCGCTGCGGTCGGCGTGGCTTGGAAGTAAACGGCCACGGGGGCGAGGTCGCGGGCGGCGAATAGGCATCGTGAACGACGCTTGCCGCACGCTGACGCTAACAGCCACGGGCGCGGCACCAGCGTGGGACGGCGTCGCATGAGCTCCTGCGGGCGCAGGACGGTACAGGCGGTGCCCACGGCACGGGCTCTTCAGCCGCAACACCACCTGCGCCGCGCTATGGCGGCCTTCGTTGGCGAGCGCCGGGCGAGCCCGGGCCCGAGCCGCTACTGTTCGCGAATCCAGGTCTGCGTGCGCCCGATGAGCGATACGCCGATGTAGCCGCGCACATCCAGCGTCCGGCCGTCGCTGCTTACCTTCATCTTGCAACGGTAGGTCTTGCCGTTCTTGGGGTCGAGGATCTCGCCGCCGCCGAAACTCTCGCCGTCCTTCTTCAAGCCCCACAGAATGGTCATGCCGAGGATCGCCTTGTCCTTGCGCTCGCCGGTGCAGGCACGGCACAGGTTGTCAGGATCGTCGTCGGGCTGGCGGTTGAGAATCTTTTCGATGCGGCCTTCGTACACGCCGTTGACCTCCACGATGCGCACCAGCGAGCGTTCCTGCTTGGTCTTGTCGTCGATGGTCTTCCACAGGCCTGCGGGGGTTCCCGGGTTGGCCAGGGCGGGCAGGGCCACCGCCAGGGCGGCGGCGAACAACCACTGCAAGCTGCGTTTCATGTCTTCTCCCGGTGGCCGGCACAGCCGGCATGTGATTGCGCGATGACCGCGCGGGGTGCAATGGCGGCACCCCACACAGGCCGTTGATCGAGGCCCCGCGCCGTCGGCACCCTGCACCGGCGGCCCGAACGCCTGCGAAGCCTACACCGCCTCGAACAAGCCCGCCGCTCCCATGCCCGTGCCCACGCACATGGTCACCATACCGCGGCGCAGCCCCCGGCGACGCAGGCCGTGCACCAGCGTGGCGGTGCGGATGGCACCAGTGGCGCCCAGAGGATGACCAAGAGCGATAGCTCCGCCCAGCGGGTTGACCTTGGAGGCGTCCATGTCCAGGTCGCGCATCACCGCCAGCGACTGGGCAGCGAAGGCCTCGTTCAGTTCGATCCAGTCCAGATCGGCCAGCGACCAGCCCGCCTGCCGCAGCGCCTTGGGTACCGCCTGCAGGGGGCCGATGCCCATGATCTCGGGCGCCACGCCCGCCACGGCAAAGGACACGAAACGCGCCAGCGGCGTCAGGCCAAAGCGCGCCAACGCCGCTTCGCTGGCGAGAATCACCGCGCCGGCACCGTCCGAGGTCTGGGAGCTGTTGCCCGCGGTCACCGATCCCTGGGCGGCAAACACCGGCTTGAGTTTCGCCAGCCCCTCGGCCGAGGCGTCGGCACGCGGCCCCTCGTCGGTGTCGGCCAGGCGCGCACGCACCGCCACCGACTGGCTGGCCAGGTCGGGACGGCGCTCTTCGATGGCATAGGGTGCGATCTCGTCGCGAAACTCGCCCGCTGCAATGGCCGCCAGGGCCTTGCGGTGGCTCTCCAGCGCGAAACCATCCTGGGCCTCGCGGCTCACCCGCCAGCGCTGCGCCACCGTCTCGGCGGTCGTGCCCATGCCGTAGGCGATGCCCACGTGCTCGCCCCTTGCGAACACCGCCTCGTTGAAGGCGATGTGATGGCCCCCCATGGGAATCAGGCTCATGGTCTCGGCGCCGGCGGCCACCATGACCTCGGCCTCGCCCAGGCGGATGCGGTCGGCCGCCATGGCCACCGCCTGCAGACCCGAGGCGCAGAAACGGTTCACGGTGACGCCTGCCACAGACTGTGGATATCCCGCCAGCAGGAGTGCGATGCGGGCCACGTTCATGCCCTGCTCGGCTTCGGGAATGGCGCAGCCCACGATCACATCGTCCACCGCCGCCAGGTCCAGTGCTGGCACGCGGGCCGCGGCCTGGCGCAGCACATGGGCAAGCAGATCATCGGGCCGCGTGCGGCGGTACATGCCGCGCGGTGCCTTGCCCACAGCCGTGCGGGCTGCGGCAACGATGTAGGCCTCCTGGACTTGGCGGGTCATTGATCGCTCCCTGGTGCTCAGTTGCGCAGCGGCTTGCCGGTCCTGAGCATGTGCTCGATGCGCGCCTGAGTTTTTTCGGTGGCCAGCAATTCCATAAAGCCTCGTCGCGCGAGTGCCAGCAGCCACTGCTCGTCCACCAGGCTGCCGGCATCCACGTCGCCGCCGCACAGCACCTCTGCCACCTTTGAGCCAACAAGGAAATCATGCTCGGAGATGAACCCGCCGACCAGCAGGTTGGTCATGTGAGCCTTGAAGGTGGCGATGGCGGTGCGCCCACCCACGGCAATGGGCGCCGGGGGCCCCGGTGGCCGCCAGCCAGACTCGGTCAAGGCCACCACCTGAGCCCGGGCCACGTGCAGCAGTTCGTGGCGGTTCATGACAATAACGTCGCCCTCGGTGAGAAACCCCATTTCGCGGGCCTGGAGCGCGCTGCGCGCCACCTGCGCCGTGGCCACCGCTTCGAAGGCACGGCGCAGCGGCGCGAACAAATCGCCGCCCCGGGCCTCGGCGGCGGCGCGGCGGGTGAGCTCCTTCAAGCCGCCGCCACCCGGCAGCAACCCGACCCCCACCTCCACCAGGCCAATGTAGCTCTCGAAGGCTGCAACCGTGCGCGCGCAGTGCATGACGAACTCACACCCTCCGCCCAGGGCCATGCCGTCCACCGCCGCCACCACCGGCACGCGCGCCTGCCGCAGGGCCAGCGTGGTGGCCTGAAACTGCCGCACCAGCCCTTCGACTTTTTCCAGCCGCCCGGCCATCAGGGCGTCGGCCACGTTGAGCCGGTGAGCCGCCTTGAGCAGCGCAGATTCCGCCTCGCGCCGCAGGCGCTTCATCATGGTGCCCACCGCGGAGGGCTTCGGTCGGTCCGAGCGCGGCGCCCTGGGCCCGGAGAGGTTCGCGCCCACGGAGAAGGGCGGCTCGTCCTGCCAGATCACCAGACCGCGGAAGTTACGCTCCGCTTCGTCGATGGCCTGCATCAGGCCGTCGAGCACGTCCTCGCCGATCGCATGCATCTTGCTGCGAAACCCGATCACGGCGATATCGTCCCCAGCGCTCCACAGGTGCACCGCGTCCGTTTCGAACACGCTCCGGCGAGGGCCCGGCGCCTCGCCCAGGACACGGTCGGGCATGGCCTGGCGCCGATAAACGAGCAGCGCCGGGCGCTGCGCCTGCGTGCCCCGTGACGGGCTGAAGGAGCCTTGCGTGTCGTGCACGCCCGTACGCGAGGGATCAGCCGCCCATCGGGGCAGCGGCACTGGCGCCAGCGCCTCGCCCGCCGCCACCTCGGCGGCAATCCAGCCCGCCACCGTCTGCCAGCCGGCGGCTTGCCACGACTCGAAGGGCCCCTCGCGCCAACCGAATCCCCAACGCATGGCAAGGTCCACGTCGCGGGCGTTGTCGGCCATGTGCTCCAGATGGAAGGCGGCGTAGTGCAGCGTGTCGCGCGTCACCCGCCACAGGAAGCGCGCCTGGGGTTGCGTGCTCTGACGCAAAGCCGCCAGCCGCTCGGCGGGCGCGCGGCCTTTGAGGATCTCTACCACCTCCGGATGAGCGCTGCGATCGGCCAGCCGATACTCGCCCGTGGCGGGATCGAGCACTTGGATTTCACGCCCCTGCTTGCGATAGACGCCACGCCCCGTCTTATGGCCCAGCGCCCCGGCCCGCAGCAGTGCCTCGAACCACCCGGGTGCCTGAAAGTGCCCATGCCACGGGTCCGCCGCCAGTTGCGTGCGCTGCGTGTCGAACACATGGCCCAGCGTATCCAGTCCCACCAAATCCATGGTGCGAAAGGTGGCGCTCTTGGGGCGGCCCAACAGCGTGCCCGTAACCGCATCCACCTCGTCGAAACCCAGCCCCAGCTCGCGGGCGTGGTGGAATGCCGCCAGCAGCGAAAAGGCGCCGATGCGGTTGGCGATGAAGTTGGGGGTGTTCCGAGCCCGGATCACGCCCTTCCCCAGCGTGGTGACCAGGAAGCTCTCCAGGGCGTCGAGCACGGCCGCGTCCGTGGCCGGGGCGGCAATCAGTTCCACGAGGTGCATGTAGCGCGGCGGATTGAAGAAATGCACGCCGCAGAAACGCCGCCCGAGAGCATCGGGCAGCCCCTGGGCCAGCGCCCCCAGCGACAGCCCGGAGGTGTTGCTGGCAAGCACTGCTTGGGGTGCGAGATGCGGCGCGATACGCCCGTAAAGCGCATGCTTCCAGTCCAGCCGCTCGGCAATGGCCTCGATGACCAGTTCGCACCCCGCCAGGGCTTCGAGGTCGTGGTTGTAGTTCGCCAACCCGATGCGATCGGCCACGGAGGCAGCGCCCAGCGGGCTGGGCTCGAGACGCCGCAGCGTCTCCACACCCTTGCGTGCCGTGGCGTTGGCGTCCGCCCCGCTAGCCGGCAGGTCGAACAACACCGCCTCCACGCCGGCATTGACCAGATGGGCGGCGATCTGGGCGCCCATCACGCCCGCGCCCAGCACGGCGGCGCGACGGATGAACATGGGCTGCGGAACGGTCATGGCGAATGAACTGGTCAGGGCCTCATGGGCTGGCGAAGTCATCAGAACGAGAAAGTGTATTGAGCGCTGAGGATGTCCGCGGAGTTGTTGTATGAACCGCGCACCGTGGTGGTTACCAGTGGCACCGGGCTCACCACGGACGTGGTGTTGATGGTGGTGTCCGCTATGAACACATGGACATAGGCGAAGTCCAGGCGGTGCCGCGCTGAAGCTTGCCAGCGCGCGCCCACCGACAGCCAGGTGCGGTCGCTATCGGGCAGTGCAGCCACGCGCTGTTCGGGGCTGCGTACGGGCGTCTGATCCCAGGCCACGCCCGCGCGCAGCAGCCATGCGTCGTTGAGCCGGTAGTTCACCGCCGCCGAAAGGCGCCACGCGTCCCGCAGGGCCAGCGGCAGGGTGGTGCTCACCAGGCCCGTGGATCGGACGATGTCCAGGCGCTGAATCTCGCTCCACTGGGTCCACATCACGTCGCCCAGCAGGCTCCAGCGGTCGTTGAGGGCCTGCACACCGGAGAGTTGCGCCAGGGCCGGTGTGGTGAGCTCCGCCGTGATGGGGCCGCTCTGGGAGGCCACGGTGGCGCCCGCGGGCGTGGTCACCGTCTGGTCACCTTCCAGCTTGTGGTCGATGGCGGAGCGGTAACTGAGGCCGAGCCGGGTAGCCGGCGAGATCTCCCACAGCAACCCGGCATTGAAGCCCACCGCCCGGCTGTCGCCGCCGAATTTGGCGCGGCCATCGGGCGTGGGCGCGCCGAAGGGCACGGCGCGCGTGAACTCCGCTTCGAACATCTGGTAGCTCACGCCCACGCCAGCCGAGAAACTCGGGCTTACGCGATAGGAAACCGACGGGTTGATGTCGGTGCTCTTGATCTCCGATTTGATGGAGGCGTAGCGGCCCGCCCAGGTGTCCTGGTACTGCGTCATGCTGCCCCAGGGCGCCGACACGCCGACGCCAAAGCGCCACGCGCCCACCGGCAGCACCGCGAACACGTTGGGAATGAAAGACTCCACACCTGCGCCGCTGTTGCCCGACAGCGGCAACAGCCCGAGCGTTGAACCGTTGTTCGTGAACTGCGGCTGTGGCGATACATAGTGCCCCGCCACGGCCACCTGCGCGCTTTCCAGGCGCGACATGCCGGCCGGATTCCAGAATACCGTGCTGGCATCCTCACCGAGCGCAGCCGACCCCGCCAGGGCGTTGCCAATGGCGGCCGCGCCCTGGTAGGGCAGGAAAAAACCGGCAGCCGCCGCGGGCCCGGCGCTGGCCGCCAGAGCGAAGACAACCCCCAGCGTGGAACGGGTGAAGTGCAGATGGTGATTCATACACGTTCTCCTTCTTGGAAATGCGCTGACCGGCCTGTTGCCAGGCAGAAAGTGGTTGCCCAGGTGTCCCGTGGATCGATGACCCTTCAACCGGATTCCGGGCGCACTGGCCGCGGCCGGCGATCCTCGCCCACCGCCACATAGGTGAGCGTTGCCTCGGTGACCTTCACCACCTCGCGTGCCAGCCCGCGCTCGGCAAACACCTCTACATTCACCGTAATGGAGGTGCGCCCCACACGCGCCACCTCCGAGTAGAAGCTCACCACATCGCCCACAAGCACCGGCTGCTTGAAGGTGAAGGAGTTCACCGCCACGGTGGCCACCCGGCCATGAGCCTCGCGCACCGCGGGAATCGCACCGGCGATGTCCACCTGCGCCATGATCCAGCCGCCGAAGATGTCTCCCGCCGAATTCACGTCCGAGGGCATGGGCACCACCCGGAGCGTGGGGATTCGGCCGGGGGGAAGTCCTTGCGCTTCGCTCATGGCATGGCCACCGCGGTCAATCCAGAAACAGGTCGGCCGCCAGGGGCGCGCCGGGGGTCACGGCATAGCCGGAAAAGTCAGTCACGCCCGCTCCGCGGAGCACCTCTTCGTCCACGAAAAAGTTGCCGGTGCATTCCCGGGAAGGCTGGGTGAGGATCCACCAGGCCGCATCGGCCATGATCCGGGGTGTGCGGCTGGCGCTCACGGCCTGTGGGTAAAACACCTCCACCGCCGCCGTGGCGACGGTGGTGCGCGGCCACAGCGAGTTGGCGGCGATGCCCTGGGCGGCGAATTCGGTGGCGAAGCCCAGCGTGCATAGGCTCATGCCGTACTTGGAGATGCTGTAGGCGCCATGGTCCCGGAACCAGCGCGGCTTGAGGTTGAGCGGGCGAATTCGGTGGCGAAGCCCAGCGTGCATAGGCTCATGCCGTACTTGGAGATGCTGTAGGCGCCATGGTCCCGGAACCAGCGCGGCTTGAGGTTGAGCGGCGGCGAGAGCGTTAGGATGTGGGGGGTGGGAGCGCGCTCCAGCCAGGGCAGGCAGGCCTGGGTACAGGCAAAGGTGCCACGCGCGTTCACTTGGTGCATCAGGTCCCAGCGCCGGAGCGGCGTGCCTGCCGTGGGCGTGAGCGAGATGGCGCTGGCGTTGTTCACGAGCACGTCGATGCCGCCGAAGTGCCGCGCCGCCCGCTCCACCGCCGCGCTCACCGCATGCTCGTCGCGCACGTCCAGCTGGATCGCCAGCGCTTCGCCGCCAGCGGCCTGTACCTCGGCGGCCACGCTGTGAATGGTGCCGGAGAGCTTGGGATGGGGTTCCGAGGTCTTGCCGGTGACCACCACCCGGGCACCGTCTCGCGCACAACGCAGCGCAATGGCGCGCCCGATGCCCCTTGAGGCGCCCGTGATGAAGACGGTTCTCCCGGCCAGGCTCACGGGGGGCTCCCGGCAGGCGGCCGAGGGCGCGCCACCACGGCCCAGGGCAGCGCCACAAGGCGACCCGCTGACCGCGCCTTCAAGCCGCCACCCGCGCCAAGGGCTCGGGGGCGCGCAGCGCCCGGCCCACCTCGTGGGGGAAATCGTCCACGGCGATGGCGGCGATGCGAATGCGCTCAAAACGCGCCAGCAATGCCGCCTCCTCGGCCGATAGCAAACCTGCCGCCTGCGCCGCGCAGAGGCGCTCGGGTCCGCCCGGGTGCACAAACCGCCCCTCACGCGCCGCCTGGCGCAACCTCGCCTCGAGGGCCTCAACGGCTGGCAGCAACTCCAGCGCCACGCGCAGCCGCCCCACGGGATCGTCGTCAAGGGCGGGCAGGAAAACCTCGCGCGACAGCCGCTCGCGCACCTCCCCCGCCTCGGTGATGAGACGGGCCACGGCCGCGCCGAGCCGGTCGGAAGGCGCCGGCAGACGCAGACCCAACGGAAACGCAGCCACGCGCAGAACCAGAGCGGCCAGGCGCGAGGGGAAATTCGCCACCACGCCCGCCAGGGCCTGCTCGGCGCGGTGGAGCGCATCGCGCAGGCACCAATGCACCAGGGGCAAGTCGGCGGGCGGATGACCATCGTCGGCGAAACGCTTCAGCACCGCGGAGGCGAGATAGAGCTGCGAGAGCGTGTCACCGAGGCGGGCGGACAGTTTCTCGCGGCGCTTGAGAGAACCGCCCAGGGTGAGCATGGCCACGTCCGCCGCGAAGGCGAAGGCCGCGCAGAGGCGCGACATCTCGCGGTAGTAGCGCCGCAGCGCCGCCGGCCCATGCCCTGCGGCGAAGCGCGCGCCGGTGACGCCGTGGAACAGGGCGCGGGCGAAGTTGCGCGCGGTGAAGCCCGCGTGCCCAAGCAGCGCCGCGTCGAATTCGCGCAGGGCGCGAGCGGGATCGGACTCGCGGGTGGCCGCCATCTCGCGCAGCACCCAGGGGTGGCAGCGGATAGCCCCCTGGCCGAAGATGATCATGCTGCGGGTGAGGATGTTGGCGCCCTCCACGGTGATGGCGATGGGCACCTGCTGATAGGCGCGCCCGAGGTAATTGCCCGGCCCGAGGCAGATACCCTTGCCGCCGTGCACGTCCATGGCGTCGTTGATGACCTGCCGCGCGCGCTCGGTGGCGTGGTATTTCACGATCGCGGAGACCACCGCAGGCTTCTCACCCAGGTCCACCGCGCCCGCGGTCATGACCCGCGCTGCCTCGATGGCGTAAGCGTTGCCCGCGATGCGCGCGAGGGCTTCTTCCACGCCCTCGAAGCGTGCCACCGGCGTGCGGAACTGGGTGCGCACCCGCGCGTAGGCGCCGGTGGCCAGGGCGGCCAGTTTGGCAACCCCGGCGCTGGAGGATGGCAGCGAAACGGCCCTGCCCGCGGCCAGGCATTCCATGAGCATGCGCCAGCCCTGCCCCACCCGCTCGCGCCCGCCGATCACCCAGTCGAGGGGAATGAACACGTCTGTGCCGCGGGTGGGGCCATTCATGAACGAGCCATTGAGCGGCATGTGGCGCCGCCCGATCTGCACGCCCGGGTGGCTGGCGGGGATCAGCGCTAGAGTGATGCCCAGGTCCTCCTCGCCGCCCAGCAGCCGCTGCGGATCGCGCGCCCGGAAGGCGAGGCCCAGCACTGTGGCCACCGGCGCCAGCGTGATGTAGCGCTTGTTCCAGGTCAGGCGCAGACCGAGCACCTCCCGGCCCTCATGCAAGCCGCGGCAGACCACGCCGGTGTCGGGAATGGAGCCGGCGTCCGAGCCTGCCTCGGGGCCCGTGAGCGCGAAGCAGGGCAGCTCCAGGCCGCGGGCCAGCCGCGGCAGCCAGTGGTCCTTCTGGACATCGGTGCCGTAGTGCAACAGCAATTCCGCCGGCCCCAGGGAGTTGGGCACCATCACCGAAACCGTGCCAGCCGGGGTGCGGGTGGCAAGTTTGGCCACCACTGCGCTGTGCCCCAGGGCCGAGAATCCCAGCCCGCCGTAGCGCTTGGGAATGATCATGCCCAGGAAACCTTGCTCGCGGATGAAACGCCAGGCCTCGGGCGGAAGATCGTTGAGCTCGTGGGACACCTGCCAGTCGTCCAGCATGGCGCACAGCGCCTCCGCCGGCCCCTCCAGGAACTCGCGCTCCTCCGCGCTCAGCGCGGGAACCGGGAACCCGTGCAACTGCTGCCAGTTGGGCGCCCCCGAGAACAGTTCCCCGTCCCACCACACCGTGCCAGCCTCAAGCGCCTCCTGCTCCGTGCGCGACATCGGTGGGATCGCGCGCCGAAACCACCTCAGCAGCGGTGCAGCCAGGAGGGTGCGGCGCAGAGGCGCCACGTTGAGCACCGCCGCCACCAGCGCGAAGGCGACCCACAGGGCTCCCATGGCCACCACGCCCGGCCCCGCGAGCACCTGCAGCGCCCCCAGCAAGGCCGCCGCGGCCACCGTGGCCAGCCAAAGCGGCGCCCCCACCCCGGCGAGCAGCCACCCCGTGGCCACGGCAGCAACGATCCAGGCGATGAGGTTCATGGAGAATCCTTTCGTGATGCGCGAGGCGCTTGCCCAACCCCGGGCCGGGGAAAGGGACAGCCATGGAGAATCTTTCGCGAGAAGCGTGCCCACGGCCCGAAGGCATGTCAACCTGCGGTCACACTACGCAACCCGCCGGCGCACCTGGCAGGAAAACGCCGCCCGCTCGAAAAAAATCGCGCACCAAAGTTGGGGGGCAGTCCCGAAGCGCCCCCCGGACTTCGAGGCGCCCACACTGTTTCCCAAGGGACAAACACACCCCGGACAGGGTGCGAAGAAAGCGGCGGCGAAGAAGAGCCGCGGGCCGCTAGCGCCCCTCGAGCTCCCCGAGCCGGGTGCGCAGCGCGCTGATCACCGCCTCGCAAGCCGGGGGATTGCTGCGGCCCGCCTTCATGCGTTGCCGCAGGCCGTCGAGGAAGCGCTGGCGGGCTTCGATCACGTCCTGGGCCGGACGGCCGCGGCCGGCAAGGGCCAGCAGCGCCGAGGCGCGCAACCGATCGGCCAGCGGCTCTTCGTTGCAGGCGTAGGCATCGCCGTAGAGGGTCACGTCGCGCCCCAGGGCCGCCTCTTCCTCCGAGGAAAGGGCGGCAATGGCCCCGCCAACCCAGAGCAGGGCGGCGGGTGCAAGCAGGCAGGCGCGGATCAGAATTGCGCTTCCTCAAGCGCCAGCACCGCCGGCGAGCCCTCGGTCACTGCCACGCGGAAGGCGTGCGCCAGAGGCATGATGTGCTCGGCGTAGAAGCGCGCGGTGGCCAACTTGGCGCGATAGAAATCGTGCTCGGTGCTGCCCTCATCCAGGCGGGCCTTGGCAATAAGGGCGGCGCGGAACATCTGGTGGCCGCCCGCCACGGTGCCGAACAGCTTCAGGTAGGGAACAGCACCCGCCGAGGCCGCGCCGGGATTGCGCGGGTAGGTCTCGAGCAGCCAGGCGGTGGCCTGCTCCAGATCGCGAAGCCCGGCGGCGAGCGCTGCGCGCATGGCGGCGAGGCCGGGGTGGGCGGGGTGGGTGGCGAGATCGGCATCGAGAGCTCGCATGTGCGCGATGTAGGCCAGCGCCGTGGCGCCTTTTTCGTAGGCGATCTTGCGGCCGATGAGGTCGTTGGCCTGAATGCCCGTGGTGCCCTCGTAGATGGACGTGATGCGTGCATCGCGCAAGTACTGGGCAGCGCCGGTTTCCTCCACGAAGCCCATGCCGCCGTGGATCTGCACGCCGGTGGAGGCAATCTCGATGGACTGCTCGGTGCACCAGCCCTTCACCACCGGGGTCAACAGGTCGAACACTGCCTGACCCTGCTGGCGGCGGGCCGGATCGGGGTTGAGCAGCGCGTGATCCAGGGCCTCGGCGGCGGCAACGGCCAGCGCGCGCATGGCCTCGGTTTGCGACTTCATGGACAGCAGCATGCGGCGCACGTCCGGGTGGTGGATGATGCTGACCCGATCGCCGGTCTTCACGCCCACCTCGCGGCCCTGCACACGCGTCTTGGCGTACTCGAGGGCGTGCTGGTAGGCGCGCTGCGCCATGGCCACGCCCTCCACGCCCACCTCCAGGCGCGCGAAGTTCATCATGGTGAACATGTAGGACAGGCCCATGTTCTCCTGGCCCACCAGGTAGCCGATGGCGCCGCCCTCGTCACCGTACTGCATGACCGCCGTGGGACTGGCGTGAATGCCCAGCTTGTGCTCGATGGACACGCATTTGACGTCGTTGCGGGCCCCCAGGCTGCCGTCGGCATTGACCAGAACCTTGGGCACGATGAACAGCGAGATGCCCTTCACGCCCTCGGGCGCGTCGGGGGTGCGCGCCAGCACCAGGTGGACGATGTTGTCCGCCATGTCGTGCTCGCCCCAGGTGATGTAGATCTTGGTGCCGAAGATGCGGTAGTGATCGCCCTCGGGCACCGCGCGGGTACGCACGGCCGAAAGGTCGGAGCCCGCCTGGGGCTCGGTGAGGTTCATGGTGCCGGTCCACTCGCCGGTGACCAGCTTGGGTAGGTACGTATCCTGCTGCTGCGGCGACCCATGGCGCGCGATGGCCAGCGTGGCGCCGTTGGTGAGCATGGGGCACAGGCAGAAGGACATGTTGGCCGAGTTCCACATCTCGGACACCTGTTGAGAAAGCACGTGCGGCAGGCCCTGGCCGCCGTAGCGCGGATCGCCCCCCAGCGCCGGCCAGCCGGCCTCCACGAACTGCCGGTAGGCTTCCTTGAAGCCGGGCACGGTGGTGACCACACCGTCCTTGGCCTGGGCGCCGGTCTGGTCGCCGGGCCAGTTCAGCGGGTCGAGCACGCCGGCGGCGAACTTGCCGGCCTCCTCCAGAACGGCACCTACCAGGTCGGGACTGACTTCCTCGCAGCCGGGAAGGCTGGCGATGGCGGACAGGTCCACCAGTTCCTGGAGCACGAACTGCATGTCTCGGATGGGGGCGGCATAGATGGACATGGGGGATTCTCGCTGCGGTTGGAGGGGCCCGGCGGGGCAATCAGCCCAGCGCCTCGGTGAGTTCGGGCACGGCCTGGAA
>Ga0209985_10000206_pt1 | contig 67660 bp, 116 predicted proteins | sample NOAtaG_FD_187305 | JGI IMG/M metagenome (GOLD analysis project Ga0209985, IMG submission 187305) | Freshwater lake microbial communities from Lake Erie, under a cyanobacterial bloom - NOAA_Erie_Diel6S_1000h metaG (SPAdes) (version 2) | ecosystem: Environmental > Aquatic > Freshwater > Lake ... | reverse complement strand
TATCGTTGATTTTGGCGCCACGCAGGTCCGAGTCACTCAGGTCCGCGCCACTCAGGTCCGCGCCACTCAGGTCCGCGCCACGCAGGTTCGAGCCACGCAGGTCCATGCCACTCAGGGCCGCGCCACGCAGGTTCGAGCCACGCAGGTCCGCGCCACGCAGGTTCGAGCCACGCAGGTCCGCGCCACTTAAAACAGCCCTCTTCCCGCCTTCGCCGCGCAACCATTTGGTGTGTTCAGCTATGGTTTCGGTAATCTGATCTTTTGTCATCGGTCTATCTCCTATACGCTGCCGGGCTGGTCCAGATCGGGCCAGCCGGGAAGCGGGGCCGTAGCCCCAGGGGTTAATTAAACCAGCGCGATTGAATGCCGCGCCCGTACAATTCCCGGCACTTGCCGCGCAAGTATGCGCCACCACAAACCCATTTCCCGCGCTTCTGGTCACGATAAGCCCTTTCGATGCTCACAATCGCCGGGGCGTAGCGGTTGGCGGATTGCTGGGCCTCTTCCATTGTCGGCCAAGCCATGCCCTTCCCCGCCACTTGATAGCGTGGTGCTGGCATATTCTCCCGGTGATAATACCACAAGGCACTGGCCAACACGGCACAAGCCGCGCGCCGGTATTCTGTCGGCCAATATTGGCCGGTGCAATAGTCCAGCCGCTTCCCATCCCATGAAAGCCTGCCAGAATAGGCGCGGCCAAAAGCCTGCGCTAATTCCTCCCCGGTGATACCGGACAATTCCACGGCCCTTAAAAGGGTGCGGGCGTCCTGCAAGTCGCGGGTGATGCTCCGCAATTCGGCGCGATAGCCTTTAACGTCGCCATAATTGCCAAATTCCAAGCCTGGGCGCTGCGCGACCCAAGCATAAAGGGCGGTGATGATTTGCTGTTTGTCGGTCATGGTCTAGTCTCCTTTGGTTATCCGCACTTGTGCGGGGTCTGGTTTTATTCATATCATATCCTGGCGGCCTTGCAAGATATTTTTTCATATTTTGCAAGTTTTTTTGGGCTTGATTTTCGCCCGGTTTTAGGGCAATATTCGCCTTGTCCGGTTTATGGGTCCGGGCAAAGTCTCCTTTTGGTGCGTCTAGGGGCGGGGGTCTGGTCAACCTCCGCCCCGTTTGCATTTCAGGGGTGGAATTTGCGCCAGACGTGATTCAGCGCCTTGATTCGTTCTTCGTCGCCTTTATTCATGGCTTCGATGTAGTCTTGAAGATCGGCGGATACTTCGCACTTAGCTTTTTCTCCCCTGCCGATTCTTTTGATGTGTCCAGCCTTGGCCATGTTGGCGATAATGATTACCGTGCGCCTATAAGCGCCATCAGCGCCCGGCCAATCGGGTAGGTTGCTTTCCATTGCCTTATCCTTTCGCACAAGTGCGGATTATTCCAGCCCCTTCAGGATATCGGAAAGGCTAACGGGTTCTTCGCGCGGATATTCCGCCGGACGGTTTCTGGAGACTGAGCGCGCCAGTGATTCGGTTGGATCGTCCAGCCGCACTAGAACGGGCGGAAGGCGCCATTTAAGCGGGCCATAGGGGCGGGGTGTGGTGGTGGTCATGGGTCAGCCTTTCCAGTTTGCACAAGGGCGGGAGGATGAATAGCAGGCCATGCCTGCCAAGTGATATTCAGAGATCAGGCGCCGCAATTCCAGCCTATAGGCTTGGAAGGTTGGAAAGCTGGCGCGGCTGATTTCGTCAATGGTTTCGCGGCCCTGGGGGCCTTTCCAGTTTAGGAAGGTGGTGGTCATGGTTTAGTGTCTCCATCAATGGCGCGCAATATCTCGCGGGCGTGGGCGTGGTGCGGGTGGTTATGGTGGGCGATATGAAGGGCCAAAAGATCGCGCAAGGCTTGGGCCATGATAGGGGCTTGGGCGATTAGGCGGGCGTTAGCTTGGCTTTCGGGGTCGCTACACAATCCGGCATTGTAAACAATGCTTGCGGGCCAACCGATTTCGTCCCTAGGGCCGTGAACCCCTAGTCTATTCCCCTGCACTACTCGCCAAGGGCCTGGCGTGTGGGGTTGGGTCATGGGTCTAGCCTTTCCTTTTGTCGTGTGAGTCGTTCAAGATTCGTTTAACCTCGGCGCAAGCCTCGGCATGGGTAGGCTTGCGGCCTAGCTTCAGGGCTAGGGCTTGCCAGATTGTGGGGGGTCTATTGGTTGCGGTGGTCATGGGTTAGCCTTCCTCTCACTGCAAAATGTCATACATGCTTACCGCGGCTTCATTTCCGCAAGCGTCGGATTCAGCCGATTCGCGGGAGGAAAATTTGCGCGCATTTTCAAGCTTTGTTGTGTAGCTTTTTTTGCTTCCAGGCTGTGCGACGTAAAGCCGCCCCTTCATAATGACCCACATGATACTTTCCTTTCTGCGCTTTCGCTTTCGGGCCTAGCCTGGATGACTAGGCCGGAAGGCGGGCCTAAGCCCGCGCAAGCGGGACTATTGGGCGCCATAACATCCTAACAGGCGGGCGATTCTCATACGGGAAGCGGGGGTAACGTGTCGGGGTAGGTGTACGGCGTAGTATGTGCGGGCGCCGGTCTCGTAGTTTTCAATGCCTTCGGCGTAGGTAAACCACCTTGGCGGGCAGTCTATCGTGACGGGGCAAGAATCGGCTTCGCAATAGGCGCCACGCAAGCCTAGGCTTCGAATCTCTGCCATAACTTCGCCAAAGGAAAGGCCCTCAAGGTGGAAGCCTCGCTCTTCAGCGTCGCCATGTTCTGCGCTTTCGGGGGTTACTATTTCATAGGTGATGCTAAACATAGTTTGGTTCCTTTCGGTGGTGGGACGTACCGCGCAAGCGGGCTAGGGGGTTATGATCAAGGCAAGCCAAAACAGGCAAGCCCATAGGATACCGCCAATGATGGCGCGGGGGATGGTCATACAATCCGGCCATTCTCGTCGAATAGATATTCATTCGCGGCCATACAATCCGCAATAGATTCCTCGCTTGTCTCATGGTCATAGGTATCCAAAACAAGGCGGTAAATCCAATGGGTGAAGTCTCGCATGGCTTTGGCAATTTCCTCCTCCTGCTCCTGGTTTGAATCGCCATACTTGTTTCTGTCATTTGTGACAGATACAGAAACGCTAGTATCGCGGCGGGATTCAATGCGGGCAGATAGGCCATAGAAGGCTTTACGCTGCGCTTCCTGAAGCCCCCGCGCGATATCGTGAAGGGCTTTGTTGGTGGGGTATTCCTTCAGAATAGCGGCTAGTGCGCCTTTCCGATAGTAGTAATGACCGGAAAAGCTGGCGCCGTCGCTCTGGGTATGTCCTGCGCGCCAATATATCGCGCGGCGTCTATTTTGCGTTTCGATTTCGATTCCAAGCATGGTTGCTGCGCTTTCGATTTCGTCTTCAAGCCATGAAAAATCTGGTTCATACCCCTGAAGCCACCATTCGGTGGCGCGTTCCTTTGCCCTACCGGTCAATTCGGCATAGGTGAAGGCTAGTTTTTCGATTATTTGCGGCATGGTCAATGTCTCCTCTGGTTTGATTGACTCACTGCGCCATCCCAAGGGGTGGCGGGGCGAATCAGCCCGGACGCTACGCGCAAGCGGAATCCTGCCTGCTATCGCGTGAAGTAACCTAGGCGTTAGGCTTCAAGTGATGCGTATAGAAGGGGGCCATATTTTGGGCTGTTCCGGATAACGCGCATAGCGCCAAAGCGGAAACTCCCCAAATCTGCCTCACCATCCGGGCCATCAATGCGGGGCCAATGCTGAGAAGCGCCGCGCAATGCTTCCAAAAGGCATTCAATCCAATTGTCGGGGCGGTCGCTTGAATCCGGCATGGATTGTTTAATTCTCTCTATGAAAGTTTCATAGGTGGGTTTTTTGCTCATGGTCTGGTCCTTTGGTGTGGCGTGATTGCCTGAACCCGTTTCTAAAGATGGTTTTTGCCATTGTCAACATGTTTTTTTATCTTTTTTTCGTTATTGTTTATTCTATAGGTTTTGCAATAGGTTAGGCGGACGCGGGGTTGAATGAACGACACCGCGCAAGCGGGATTAAAGGCGATGCCAAAGCACAATGGAGGAAACAACAAGGGAGGAAACAAGCCTAAGCTAAGGCTCCCTGTATATATGCCAGACTCAAGCCTAGGCGCCTCTAACGTAGTAGCATGGCCACAAGGTGACATAGGCAAGCTAACCATAAAACAAGAAGCATTCGCTCAGGCTATGGCTTCCGGCCTATACCCTAATCAGGCCGCTGCCTATCGTGTCGCCTATGATGCCGAGACAATGGCGCCAGGAACAATCTATCAGGAAGCATCCCGCCTAATGGCAGACCCGCGCATAGCCGCAAGGGTGGATGAAATCAAAGGCATAAAACAGGCTGGAGAAAGGCTTAATTCAGCACAAATAAAAGCCCATGTAATCGCTAGACTCCATATAGAGTCACTCGATCCCGATTCCAGCCCTGCTTCCCGTATCAGAGCTTTAGAGCTACTCGGCAAGCTCGGTGGGGTTGCTGCCTTTGAGAAACAGGCGGAGGATAACAGCCTGCCACCAGATGCGGATAGCGTAACCAAGGCATTACGGGACCGCCTAGAAGCTCTAGCAAAGGCATCAGCATAATATCATGGCGCCAGTCTAGCGTTCTATATACGTTCTGCCTAGCCGTTCTAGCTTTGTTCTAGCCTGTTTGTTCACGGTTTGTTCTACTAGATAGAATCCAATCAGACAGGGCTAGTAGGGGTTTGAAGCGGGCAGTCCCAGGCCCCACCGGGGGGCAGGAGGGGGTAATCAGCGAACGCATGCGTGTGGGTATGCATAGTATTCCACACCAATCTTTTTACTAAATCCCATAAACTTAATCTTCTCAACGCATTACCCGGCCAATTTACTTTAACTTATTACTATCCATCAAAAAAATTTTGTTGTTGTTAGCCGTTCTGCTTCGGCCTTGGTGGTGCATATATGTTATCACTATTATGTATGGCGCAACTTTATTACTTTCGTCTCCGAGTGACGTTATAATTTGTTGCGTGGACCCCCACCCCCTTTGTAATTTTATGACTTTGGTTCATATTTCTGTATATGGAAACCGCCCCCCTTACAATTTATGGTCCCCTTTGATAGCCGGTATTGCTATCAGGGGTGGTTATGACGCCGGGTCAGTTTTTAGATGTGATGGCTGCTATGTTGTTTATTCTGGCGGTCTTTGTGGCTGGCGCGGTTGTTGGTGCTTGGGTTATTGCTGTCTTGGTGGCTATTTTGTTTTAGGGGTTGAAATGTGTATGTTGGTTGTATAGGTTGTGTGTGTGCCTATTCCTCCTAGGCATGGTGTCTCCTTTCAAACTTGGCCCGGTGGTTTTAGGGCTGCCGGGTTTTTTTAGGTGTTTTATGGACTCTGCCACTATTGCCCAGATTTTGCCTAAGTTATCTTCGATGCCGATTGCGGATCAGGTTGAGTTGTTGAAGCTATTGGAGGGTTTGGAGGATGCTAAGGGTAAGGAGCGGGCGCAGAGTAATTTTCTTCCGTTTGTGAAGCGTATGTGGCCTGGGTTTATTGAGGGGCCTCACCATAGGATTATGGCTGATACGTTTGACCGGGTGATTAGTGGGGAGTGCAAGCGGGTTATTATCAATATGGCGCCCCGTCATCCTCTTGAAATCAACACGCCGGTTTTGACCACGGACGGGTGGAAAACAATGGGGTCTGTGGCTGTTGGTGATTTTGTGTTTGGTCCAGATGGGAAGCCAACAGAAGTTATTGGGAAGTCTCAAATCTACAATGATATGGATTTATATTCTGTCACCACAGATGATGGCGCCGAAGTTATATGTGATGGGGACCATCGTTGGAATGTCAGGCTAGAGAGGAAAACCAAAAAGTACCACACATACACAACCGAACAATTATGGCACAGGGAACAGGGCGCGAGAGTTAAAACGCTAAGAAGCGGTCACATTGAAGTGGTATACGGAGAGCGGAAATTTAATCCTCGTGCTGCTACGTTGCCAGCTTTTTCAGCGGTTGAGTTTCCAGATGCCGAGTTGTTGGTTGATCCATATGTTTTAGGGGTTTGGCTTGGGGATGGAACATCCGCCCAAGCGATTATTACCATGCACGATGATGATGCAGGGATTGTGCGCCCTGAAATTGAACGTAGAGGCTACATCACAACGGACCAATCAACTAAAATGTCATTTGGAATCAAAGGCTTAAAGGTAAAATTGCGGGAGTTAGGAGTTCTTGAGAATAAACATATTCCAGAATGTTACCTCCTGTCGTCCCCAAAGCAACGCATGGATTTACTCAAGGGCCTGATGGACACGGATGGAAATGTGTCTCAAAATGGGCAATGTTTTTTTTCGCAAAAGAGTAAAGATTTCATATATTTAGTGAGGCGCCTGCTTTGGAGTTTAGGGGTCAAGAACAGTATCCAAGTTTCGCGGGCGCGTATTTATGAGAAAGACTACGGTGAAACCTACAGACTGTCTTTCTATTTGAAAAATTGTGCATTCCTTCAAAGGAAGTCAGAAAGAACAATTCACTCAGATAAATGCCGTTTCATCAGGATCAAGAAACTTGATAGGACGGGCAGCACGGTTTGTATCAAAGTGGCAAGAAAAGACGAGCAATTCATGGTTGGTCATGGGATGCTTGTAACATTAAACACCAAATCAGAGTTTGCTTCATATTTATTGCCTGCCTATTTTATGGGTAAGTACCCTGAGAAGAAGATTATTCAGGCTACCCACACGGCTGAGTTGGCGGTTGATTTTGGACGTAAGGTTCGGAATTTAATTAAGGACGAGGCTTTTAGTGATGTGTTCCCTGGTGTTGGGTTGCGGGCTGACTCGACTGCTTCTGGCCGGTGGAACACTACATCGAATGGCGCGTACTTTGCTGTAGGTGTTGGGGGCGCCATTGCTGGTAAGGGCGCTGACTTGTTCATCATTGATGATCCACATTCGGAGCAGGAGGCTATTCAGGCCGCTCATGACCCGAAGGTGTTTGAGAAGGTGTATGAGTGGTATTCCTCTGGCCCTAGGCAGCGGCTACAGCCTAATGCGGCTATTGTGGTGGTTATGACCCGATGGGGTGTTGGCGACCTTACAGGGCGCTTAGTGCAGGCTTCTATTGACCGTGGTGATGGGGACCAATGGGAGGTGATTGAGTTGCCTGCTATTCTCCCATCCGGTGAACCTATGTGGCCTGCGTTCTGGTCAAAGCCCGCCCTAGAGGCTTTGAAGTCTGAATTGCCTGCCTCTAAGTGGAACGCTCAATATCAACAGAAGCCTACCTCAGAAGAGGGGGCTATTATCAAAAGAGAGTGGTGGCGCCGTTGGGATAAGAAGCGTATGCCCCAATGTGAGTATATCATCATTGCGTCGGATACCGCTTTCACCAAGAACAACCGGAGCGACTATTCGGCCTTTACAGTATGGGGGGTGTTTGAGAACGAGGGCGAGGGCGGGTCTAATATTATCATGCTGGATGCCTGGAAGGATCGTTTGGAGTTCCCTGACTTAAAGGCCAAGGCTATTGAATTGTATAAGGAATGGGAGCCTGATACCTTCCTGATTGAAGCTAAAGCGTCCGGTTTGCCTTTGATTCATGAATTGAGGAAGGCTGGGGTGATGGTATCTGAGTTCACCCCCACCCGAGCGTCCGGGGATAAGGTGATGCGCGCCAATTCAATCTCTGACATATTTGCATCAGGGGTTGTTTGGGCGCCAACGGGTAATTGGGCGAATGAAGTGATTGAGGAGTGTGCGTCGTTTCCTGTTGGGGCGCATGATGACTATGTGGATACGGTCATTATGGCTCTTATGAGGTACAGGCAGGGCGGTTTATTGAGGCTTCCCAGCGATGATGAAGATGATTATACTCCCCAAACTAGGGCAGAGTATTACTAGGTGGTGGTATTTGTGGTAAAATGGCTTGACAGGGGTGTTTTACTTGGACCATACCCCGTTTATGGAGAGTTTTAATGAGTATTGATAAGCCTTTGGAGTATTCACCGGGCGAGAAGCCTGCCGATGTTACTATTGGTGTTGTGAATCCCGAGGCCGTTACCATTGAAACTGAAGATGGTGGCGCCATTGTTATCTTTAATCCAGAGTTTGAGGATGAAGGTGAGCCGGAATTTGGTTCTAACCTAGCTGATTATATTGATGATAGTAAACTTGGGCGTATTTCACAGGAATTAGTCACTCATTTTGACAATGATATTCGTTCTAGGGCTGATTGGGAAAAGACATACAAGAGTGGTCTGGACCTTTTAGGCTTGAAGATTGAGGACCGTTCTACCCCTTGGGCTGGGGCCTGTGGGGTGTTTCACCCTATTCTGTCTGAGGCGGCGGTTCGGTTCCAATCTCAGTCCATTATGGAAACTTTTCCGGCTGGTGGCCCTGTTCGCACTAAGTTTGCCGGTAAAATTACGCCTGAAAAGGAAAAACAGGCGCTTCGAGTTAAGGATGATTTGAATTATTTTCTCACTAGCAGGATGAGTGAGTATCGTTCTGAGCATGAGAGGATGCTGTTTAGCCTTCCTCTGGCTGGGGCTGCGTTTAAGAAGGTGTATTATGACCCTTCGTTTGGGCGCCCGGTGGCTATGTTTGTTCCTGCTGAGGATTTTGTGGCGCCGTATGGGGCTTCTGATTTGGTTTCCTGCCCCCGCTATACCCACATCATGTATAAATATCCCAATGAATTGAAGAAGTTGCAGGTTTCAGGGTTCTATCGGGACATTGATTTGCCTGAACCTGTGACGCAGATTAGTCAAATTCAGCAGAGTAAGAATGAATTGACGGGCGAGACTGAGGCTAATGCTGATGATCGCCACCAACTCCTTGAAATGCACGTTGAATTGGATATTGAGGGGTATGAGGACAAAGATAAGAACGGGGAACCCACGGGTATTGCCCTGCCTTATGTTGTCACTATTGACCGCCAGAGTGGCTTGATTCTTTCTATCTATCGGAACTGGCGCCAAGATGATCCGTTGAAATTGAAGCGGATGCACTTTGTTCAATATGGATATGTTCCTGGGTTTGGTTTCTATGCCTTTGGTTTGATTCATTTGATTGGTGGTATTGCCAAGTCTGCCACCTCCATTCTTAGGCAGTTGGTGGATGCTGGTACGCTGGCTAATCTTCCGGCTGGTTTGAAGGCCCGTGGCTTGCGTATTAAGGGTGATAGTACGCCTTTGATGCCGGGCGAGTTTAGGGACGTTGACGTTCCTTCTGGCGCCATTAAGGACGCTATTACCTTCCTTCCGTACAAAGAGCCTTCTCAGGTGCTTTCTGCCTTGCTGGGGACGATGGTTGAAGAAGGGCGCCGGTTTGCTTCTATTGCTGATTTGCAGATTGGGGATTCTAACCAGCAAGCCCCTGTAGGTACTACTTTGGCCCTAATGGAACGGGCCATGAAGGTTATGTCTGCTGTCCAAGCGAGGCTTCATGCTTCCTTGGCGCAAGAGTTGGATATTCTGGTTGAGATTATCAAGACCCATTCTCCCGATGAATATGAGTATGAGACTGATCCTGGCGCCACTCGCAGTAAAGATTATGACGACCGGATAGATGTTATTCCAGTTACCGATCCTAACGCGGCTTCATTGTCGCAGCGGGTGGTTCAATATCAGGCAGCCCTACAGTTAGCGTCACAAGCGCCTAATATGTATGATTTGCCTGAACTTCATCGGCAGATGCTCGCTGTTCTTGGTATCAATGATATTGACAAAATTATCCCTTCGACCAAAGACAAACGGCCTGCCGACCCTATTTCAGAGAACATGGATATTTTGAACGGCAAGCCTGTTAAGGCGTTCATTTATCAGGATCATGAAGCCCATATTCAGGCTCATATGTCATCCATGCAGAACCCAAAGATTATGGCGCTGATTGGGCAGAACCCAATGGCCGGGGGTATTCAGGCTGCTATGATGGCGCATATTAACGAGCATATTGCCTTCCAGTATCGCCGTGAGATTGAAGAACAGCTTGGGGTGCAGTTGCCAGAGCCTAATGCTGAATTGCCGGAAGATGTGGAAGTGATGCTGTCTAAGTTGGTTGCTGAGGCTTCTGGCCGGTTGCTGGCTAAGGATCAGGCTGAGGAGCAGCAGCAACAGATTCAGCAGCAGATGCAGGACCCCGTGGTTCAAGCGCAGATGCAGGACGCTCAGAATAAGGCGGCGGAAGTCCAGCGCAAGGTCGCTAAGGACCACACGGACGCTGCCTTAAAGGCTTCGCAGCAAGAGATTGAGCGGGAGCGGATTGCCTCGCAGGAACGTATTGCCGGGGTTAATGCTGGGATTAAAGCAGCTAGTGACCGCGACAAGCACAATATGACTGCCGATAAAAACAGGACTGATGCTAAGTTGGCTGGATTTAAGGTTGGTCAAGAAATTGCGAGGAACTTAAATGGATCAGTTTGAGGATGGCATCCTTAGTGCGGTTCGAAAGAAAATCCGCAAAACTATGGATGAAATGGCTGACAACATTGCTTGTGGTGGCTGTCCCTCATTTGACGAATATAAGCGCATGACCGGGATTATTGAAGGTTTGGCGCTTGCGGAACGGGAACTCCTTGATTTACTTGAGAAATATCAGGAGTCCTAAGTATTCATCCCATAGTGGGATGCAGGGCGCTTACCAGCCCTTAATTGGTATGCGATGGGTGTAGTAATGGAATTGGACTATAAGAAGATTGACCTGAATAGTTTGAAATTGGATTCAGGTGTTGAAGGTAAGCCGAATGTATTGCCTGATCCTAAAGGCTACAAAATGCTTATTATTTTGCCGGAATTTGAGGAAAAGACTTCAGCCGGTATTATTCTTCCTGGGCAGGCGCTTGAACGTGAACAGACCGCTTCTGTGGTTGGGTTCGTGCTGAAGATGGGCGACCTTTGCTATAAGGATCAGAATAAGTTTCCAACGGGCGCTTGGTGCAAGGAAGGGGATTGGGTTCTATTCCGGGCCTATTCCGGTTCTCGCATTAAGATTCATGGCCGGGAGTTTCGTCTAGTGAATGACGACACTGTGGAGGCCGTGGTGGATGATCCGAGGGGGATTTACCGCGCATGAGCGACATTGAAGATAAGGACGCCGAGGCGCCTGAATTTGAAATCATTGTAGAGGACGATACCCCGGAGGCTGATAAAGGCCGGGTTGTTGCTCCTGAACAAACCGATTCCGACGATGATATTAAAGTCGGGGACGATGAGGTAACTCGATACAATAAGGATATTCAGAAGCGGATTAAGGACTTGTCCTTTAAGGCCCATTCTGAACGCCGGGCCAAGGAAGCCGCAGCCAAGGAACGTGATGAGGCTGTTCGGTACGTCCAAACGCTTATGGAGAAAAACAAGCAACTAGAGAATCTGAGGATTTCTCAGGAAACGGCTCTGGTTGAACAGGCTAAGGGGCGGTCTGAATCTCAGATTACCCTCTTGAAGCGGGCCGCAAAGGAAGCCTTTGAGGCTGGCGACACCGAGAAGTTCATAGATTTTAATGAGCAACTTCAAAGGACTGTCGTTGAAAATGAGCGGTATAAGGGTTATCGGGCGCCGGAACCAGAGCCGCAAATCCATCAGTTACCTCCCCCGCCACCTAAGCCTGATGTAAAGGCAGAGAAGTGGTATGAGGCTAATAGTAATTGGTTCCAAGCCCAAGGTGACTTGGAAGAAGAAATGACTGCTTATGCTTTCGGGGTGTCAGACATTCTTAGAAATAAAAATGTTGACCCGCGTTCGGATGAGTATTATCAAACTATTGACGCTAGAGTTCGTCAAAGATTTCCGGAATACTTCGGAAAACAGTCTGAGTCGGTAAGTTACGCGACGACTAAGGCTCCTTCGGTAGTGGCCCCCGCTGGTCGGGCGGTCAAGAATGCTACCCGCCAAGTGCGTATATCTGAGTCCACCATGCGGTTTATCCGCAAAGCTGGCCTCACGCCCCAACAATACGTTGAGCAATACATGAAGGATAACCCCAATGGCTGATCGCACTCCCCGTTCAATGGACCTCCGTGAAAACCAGGAGCGTATTAAGGCATGGGCGCCTCCTTCAATTCTGCCTGATCCAAACCCGCAAGAAGGCTACACTTTCCGTTGGGTTCGTATTGGATACGCTGGTCAATCAGACAAGATCAACGCTTCGGCTCAATTCCGTCAGGGCTATGAACCTGTACGCGCAGAGGATCACCCGGAGTTGCAAATTCGGCCAGATAAAGGCGAGTATGAAAATAATGTCGTCATTGGCGACCTTATTCTTTGTAAAGCGCCAACGGAAATTATCAAACAGCGGCAGGCACATTATCAACGACTTACTGATTCTCAGATTGAGGGTGTTGATAATAGCCTATTCAGTCAGAATGATTCTCGTGCGCCGTTGCTTCGCCCTGAGCGAGCATCTAGCGTTATGAGGAACCGTTGATATGGGATGGTCCTGTATCAATTCTCAATTTTTTCTCTGAAAGGAAAAGTAGATGGCTCTTACATCTGCTCCATATGGGCTTGTTCCCATTAACCTTTTGGGTGGGCAGGGCTTTGCTGGTTCGACTCGGTTGTATTCGATTCCTTCCGGCTACGCTGTGAACATTCAAACTGGCGATCCGGTTATCATCACTAATACTGGCTCCACGCGCGGCACGATTGCCCGCATGAACGCCACCGCGACTGCTACTACCGTGACTTCTACGGGCGGCGGCTTTGGTTTTGTTGGTGTGTTTGTGGGTTGCACCTACACCGATCCGGTGTTTGGTAAGATTTTCCGTCAAACCTATGTTTCTGGTACGGTTGCTTCGGACATTCAGGCTTATGTCGTGGATGATCCTGATGCCATGTTCCAGATTCAGGCTGATGGTTCTCTTGGTCAGACAGCGCTTGGGTGCAATGCTTCGTTGATTCAAACGCGCGCTGGTGGTTCTGGTTATTTCGCTTCGGGTCTTGCTTTGCAGGCTTCGAGCGTTGCCACGACTGCTACGCTTCCGCTGCGAATTGTGGATTATGTAACTATTGGCGATGCCTTTACTGATGTGGTTGTGCGTATCAATACTCACTTCCATCGTTCAGGTAATACCGGCATTGCCGGTACGGCTGCGTCGTAAGGAGGGCTGAGATATGGCTATTTCTCGCGCACAGCTTCTAAAGGAACTGCTGCCCGGTTTGAACAAGCTGTTTGGCTTGGAATATAACCGTTATGGTGAACAGCATAAGGAAATCTACGAGGTGGAAACCTCGGAACGAGCCTTTGAAGAAGAAGTGAAACTTTCTGGCTTCGGGGCCGCGCCCGTGAAGAACGAAGGTATGCCGATTGCGTATGATAACGCGCAAGAAGCGTTCATTGCCCGCTTCAACCATGAAACGATTGCCCTTGGTTTCTCCCTTACGGAAGAAGCCTTTGAGGACAATCTGTATGAAAGCCTCTCAATCCGCTACACGAAAGCCCTGGCTCGCGCTATGGCTTACACGAAGCAGATTAAGGCCGCTGCCCTGCTTAATAACGGCTTCACCACCTACCAGTCCGGTGATGGTGTAACCCTGTTTAACACGGCTCACCCGCTTGTGGGCGGTGGTGTCAACAGCAACCGTCCTGCGACTGGCGCGGATTTGAATGAAACCTCCCTTGAGGCGGCGGTAATTCAGATGAGCCTTTGGACGGACGAGCGCGGTCTGCTTATTGCAGCCAAGCCGCGTAAGCTGATTGTCCCGACTCAGCTTCAGTTTATTGCTACTCGTCTGCTGGAAACGGAACTCCGTGTCAGCACGTCAGATAACGACATTAACGCGCTGAAGAGCAACGGTTCCATCCCTGAAGGCTATACGGTCAACTACTTCCTGACCGATACTAACGGTTGGTTCCTCAAGACTGACGTTCCGAATGGCATGAAGCATTTTGTTCGTGTGTCTCAGGAAACCAAAACGGATGGTGATTTTGATACCGGTAATATCCGTTGGAAGGCTCGTGAGCGTTATAGCTTTGGCGTCTCCGATCCGCTGGGTATTTTTGGTTCGCCGGGCAGCACTTGATCTGCTAAACAAGAAAGGGGGCTTCAGCCCCCTTTTTTTAAATAAACACCTTGCTTTTATTTTGAGAATTACCCTATAAGCAAGTAACCGGGTTTTAACTCGTCATACCAACTGCCCCGGCAGACAAGCACAGATGGTATGATTATTGTGCAGGAGTTTTAGCAATGGCTTTTTCCTCATTTTCTGGTCCACTTCGTTCCGGTACTATCCGTGAAGGTGCTGGTCGTAATACCGGCCTTGTGGTTCTTACCCAATCTTATGACACTGGCGTTGTGACGGCTGGCGCTGGCAACGTAGATGTGCAGATGGGTATTCTTCCGCAGGGTTCTCAGATTGTAAATATCCTCATAGATCAGGTTGTTGTTCCTGGCGGTTCTTCCACTTCCACGATTTCCGTTGGTAATGCTTCTGGTGGCGCTCAGTTGTCGGCGGCTGTAGCAACCACGGCTGGCGGTCGTTTTACTGGCACGGCAACGGCTGCAACGCAGCTTGCTTGGCAAACCTCTACAACGGCTGATACCCCGCTATGGGTGCGTTATACGGTTGGTACGGCTGCTGGTGTTGGCCGCGCAATCATCACGGTTGTTTATGTCCAGCGTACTGAAACTGGCGCGCAAAATCCGGCTTCTTCTGCTTGATTTTATGTGGTTTTCTTTTGAAGGAAGCGAGATAAAATATGGCAATACCGACATATTTGACTGCATCTAATGGGGCTGATTCCTCTCCGTGGGTGTCTAATGTTCATGTCACTCCGTTTAATGTGGGTTTAGGTGCAGTAGTAGTTTCGGGAACCCCGACATATACGGTGCAACACACATTTGACAATGTGTTGCCAGCAACGGGTAATTTTGATCCAGCTACCGTTACTTGGTTTGATCATGCTAGTATGGCTGGTGTTGTTGCGGTGAATAGGGATGGCAATTACGCTTTCCCTATTCGGGCTATTCGCATTAGAGTTACGGCAGGAACGGGTACGGTGAGGCTTGCGGTCATTCAAGCGGGGATTAAACAATGAGTGGGGTTAGTTCGGGCGTGGGTGGGAGTGATCCTGTTCTTGATAACCTAGCTATCCTTGCTGATCCAGCGAAGTTTCAAGAGAGATTATCGGCGCTACAGAAAACTACGCTTGAAGCAACTGAGGCTTGGGCGCGTATTCGTAAGGCTGAATCTGCTGAAATTATGATGCGGCAAGCGGAAGATATGCTGGCCGAGGCAAAGGCTTCTTCTGAAAAGATGAAAGAGGAAGCTAGTAAGATTCTTGAATCTGCCAAGGCTGAGGCTGAAAATTTGGCTGTAAGCACTCAAAAAGAATCTTCTGATATTATTGCCAAAGCAAAGGATGAGGCGTCTGAGTTGCGGGCTGCCGCACAGCGCTCTCGGGATAAAGCGGCTTCAAGTGAACGTAAGGCTGATGATGCTTTGCGTAATGCTGAGGCGAAGATGTTTGAAGCATCTGCCCTAAAGGATTCTCTGGATAAGCTACAGGCAAGCCTAGACGACCGGCAGGCGGTGGTTGAGGGTAAGGAAAAGGAAATTGAGCAGAAGGTAAAGGCTCTTTCGGGTATGGCTTCTGTTTTGGGTTTGGGGTGATTTGATATGGCCACATGGAATAAGTTTAACGCATGGGCTGAGAACATGGTGGAGGTTGCCAACCTTGGCACCGACCAGTTTGTTATTGCCCTCACCAATACTGCGCCGGTTGCAACTAACAGCGTCCTTACTGACCTCACGCAGATTTCCTACACCAATCTGTCAAGCCGGAACTTGACAACTGCAAGCTCGTCCCAAACTGGTGGCACCTACTCGCTGACTCTCAATGATCTTGTGTTGTCGGCTACCGGCGCGGTTGGTCCTTTCCGCTACGTTGTTGTCTATGACGATACGCCTACGTCGCCAGCCGATCCGCTTGTTGGATGGTGGGATTACGGCTCGTCTATTACTATGGCCAACGGCGAAACCTTCACTATCGACTTTACCGGTGCGGCGATTTCGCTTTCATAAAAGAGGCGAATGACGACTAATGCAAAGGCTTAATAGGGGGTGTGAGTAAATGAGCGATAGCGAAATTGACGCGGCAAAACTAGCTTTGTTAGCTACGCGCGTATCGCAGCCGGACTTGCAGGGGATTCCTGAGTGGATGGCTGCAAATTTACTGAATGTCCCGGACGTTTCGCTGCCCAAGGTAAAGCAGAAGGTGGCGACTGGCGTTGCACAACAATTACTGTTGACTTCAGGCGAATGGGCTAAGGCGGTTGTCGCGTCGGAAAACGAAACCTTGCCAGAAGAAACCAGGGAAGCGGCTATTCTTATGCGCGATACAATTCGCCAAAGCAGCTACATTGAGACAGACGATCCAGAAGCCTATGAGGCGGTTAGCTTGGTGCTGACAAAAATGGTTCAAGTTGGATTGCTTTCGGCGGTGACAAAAGATCGACTTTTGGCTTTGGCAGATCGGCATCCCTCTTGGGCTGAAGCGAATAACGTTCCGGTCACTGCACGGACTGTCGGGCTGGCGCGGGGCGGCGTGTAATGGCAGTCGCGAAATGGGCAACGCCTTCGCCGTCGCGGTCAAGCAATTTTGCGGGAGCAACGCTCAATTCGCTGGCCAATGGCAGCGAAAGCGCGGTTGTCACCTATGACAATTCAACAAATCGCGATCTGTACGGCGTTGTGACCATAAAGCTGGGCAGTTTTAACCCCGGCACCGCCGGTTCAATAACACTCCGTATTACGCTGAATGATGGCACTGATACGGCAGACCGGATCGGCGGCGATCTATATGTTATTCCGCTTACCTCCGGCGCATCCGCCAAGGTGGCGGTTGTCAATATGTTGAGGCTTTACCCGTTTTCTATGCGGTTCAGCGTAATCAATAACACTGTCGCCAATTTTGCCGCATCCGGGAATGAGCTTTACGTGCGCCCGTGGAATGAGGATGTAACCTAAATGCCGCGCGGGGTCAGCCGGTATGATGAAGCGCAGTTGCAGGGGCGGTTGTGGACGCCTGACTTGGTGCGGCCTGCGCTGTGGCTTGACTGGGCCGATGTCTCCACCATTTCCTTGGCGACAGGCATCAGCGAAGTGCGCGACAAGAGCGGAAATGCTCGGCATTTCACGCAGTCAGTGAGTGCCAGCCAGCCAGCGTATCGCCTTGACGGAATAAACGGTCTTGGCAGCATGTCCTTCGACGGTACCGCCAAGGCGCTGCAACGCGCACCCGAGTCTTGGGCGTTCCAGTACCCCATTACTTCGTTTATTGTATTTAGGGCGGCGGCATTCACCAACGCCTACAACTCATTATTTGAGTTTTTTACCTCAGCCGGCCCCACGACTGCCGGGTGGAGTGATCTTATCAAAAGCAATGGAAAGTCTGCGATATACTCGACGAACACAGCGGGAGGACAGCCGAATTATGACGGCACCGGGGCGTTCACCTACCTACCAAATAGGACGTATATTTTCACGGGCGTCCATCAAAACAACGCGATGATTGGTCTGCAAAATGGCAAGCCGGACGGCAGCAACACGGGGACGTATACGTTACGCACTAACTTAGGAACTTCGCCGCTCTACATCGGCTCATCGCCGATGTTCAGTCGGTACACGAACTGGATGATAGGTGAAGTGATTATCACGAATGGTGCCGAGCTATCGGTAGATAACCGAATGAAGGTGTTGGGACATCTCGCGTGGAAATGGGGAAACGCGCCAGACCTGGTGACCACCAACCCATTCCTGAACCGCCCGCCGCTGATCGGAGACTAGGCGATGCCGTTGCGCATCCGAGTTCCGGCGATTGCTGCGCCTAGCAGCGGCGCTCCATATACATTAACAGCAGATGGCGCGACTTATTCATATTCTGGCAACGATGCCAATCTGCTATACAACCGCAGGCTCGTCGCGGAGGGTGTAGCCTATTCATATTTAGGTAATGACGCAAATCTGTTTTTCAACCGCCAAACTCAAATCGGCGGCGGGATATATTCATACTCAGGAAACGACGCCAACCTGCTGTACAACAGAAGGCTCGTTGCTGAGGGAGCGGCGTATGCGTACTCTGGCAATAATGCTTCGCTGGTTTATACGCCCGTTCGTGCTTTCACGTTATCGGCGGATGGAACTACCTATACTTATTCTGGCAACAACGCAAATCTGCTATACGCCCGCAGGCTCGTTGCTGAGGGAGCGGCGTATGCGTACTCTGGCAACGATGCCAATCTGGTTTATGCTCCTGCTCAGGCGTACACACTAACTGCCCTCGGGGGCATCTATAATTATTCCGGCAACAATGCTACACTGATATATTCAGGTGGCCCGCCACCTGTAATTGAAGTAATTGGTGTTTGCGGTCCACAAGTAACTAATGTATTCTTATTCAATGGCGTTGTAGAACCACCATTTCCGGTACAGCGGAGGACTTCATGAAAACCCCGGCATGGCAGCGAAAAGAAGGCAAAAGCCCAAGCGGGGGGCTTAATGCTAAGGGGAGGGCTTCATACAATAAAGCCAATCCCGATAAGCCTGGATTGAAGGCGCCCCAGCCTGAAGGTGGTTCTAGGCGTGATAGCTTCTGTGCCAGAATGGCCGGTATGAAGAAGAAACTAACTAGCGCCAAAACCGCCAATGACCCTAACTCTCGAATCAATAAGAGCCTTAGAGCCTGGAAATGCTGACATGAACGAAGGTGAAATTCAAAGGAACCTAGGTTCTCTATCAGCGAAAATGGAAAATATGGAATCCCGTTTAAGTGATATGAAGCGGGATATGGATATTCGATTTGAACGGCAAGATGATAGGCTTGATGAAGTCATTAAAACCCTTAATAAGTTGAGCGGCGGCTGGCAATTTATTATGATGGTTGGTACGGTTGTTGGTATTGTGACCGCCCTTGTAACCGCCTGGAAGATGGGATTTGTAAAATGAGGCAGATCAATCAAGATGGTTTGAATCTTATTAAGCAATGGGAGGGGCTTCGTTTGGAAGCCTATCTATGCCCTGCTAAAGTTTGGACGATTGGTTATGGTCATACCGCAACAGCCAAGAAAGGCATGAGCATTAGCGAAGCTGAGGCAGTCAACCTATTGCGCGGTGACTTGGCCAGGTTCCGGCGCTGTGTGGAAAATGCTGTCACGGTCCCCTTGAATGACAATCAATTTGCCGCCCTAGTGTCATTTTGCTTCAATGTTGGGGAAGGGGCTTTTCGGGGTTCTACCCTGCTGAAGAAGCTGAACGCTGGTAATTATGATGCTATTCCAAGTGAATTGGCTAGGTGGAACAAAGTCGGCAAGAACGTGTCTGCTGGCTTAACTAACCGCCGCGCTGCTGAGGCTGGCTTGTGGGTTAAGGGTTCCTTTGTGTCCAGTAACTATATCGAGCCTTCTGCCCCGTCTGACGGTAAAGGTTCTGCGGTGGCTGCGTATGGTGGTATTGCTGCTGCCGCTGCTACTGCCGCCCCTGCGGTACAAGCCCTTGGTGGCGTCCCTATGTGGGTTGGTGTGGCTATTGTGGCTGCTGTTGTGGTGCTTGCTGCCATTGTTTTGTTGAGGAAAAAATGATTGCGATTGGGTTTATTTGGGCCAAGATTAAGGCGTATGTCATTGGCGCTGCTGTAATTATTGGCGCTTTGATGGCTGCCTTTCTTTCTGGTCGGCGTGAAGGTAAGGCCGTGGCTAGGCAGGACCAGCTACAGGGAAGCCTAGATGGTTTGCAGAAGGGCAATGAGGCTGCCGCCCAATACAAGGGGAATGGTGGCGCTGTGGATGCTCTTGAAAAGGGGAAGTTTTGAAATACTCCCTGATCTTTGGTTTGGTGATGCTGGCCGGTTGCGGCCATAATACGGCCTTGGTTTGCCCAAGTATTGTCCCGTATAGCCAGAGTATTCAACAGGGCGCTTCGGCTGAATTAAAGGCTTTGCCTAGCAATTCTATTGTTGCTAGAATGATTGAGGATTACGGTGAACTTCGCGCCCATATTCGGGCTGCTTGTAAATAGGAGAGTGTGATGAAAATGATGAAGCCTAAAATGAAGATAGGTCCAGACAAAGCGGGCATGTCCACGCCTCGTTTTGCTGCCCGTGCCATGCGTCCCGGTGGGATGAAGAAGGGCGGTAAGGTGATGTATGCCAAGGGTGGCGGTGTTGAAATGAAAGGCAAAACCAAGGGGAAGGTTGTCTAATGGACGATCTTCCGCTTCCTCCTCGTCCACCTTCTAGGGTGCCATCTAATCGTAGGCGCGTTCCTAATGAGCGTGGTATGACTGAGGACGAGATTATGCGGGACCGTTCTGGACTTAATCCGCTTACCCGAGAACCTATGATGCGGGAAGGCGATTCTGGTTATGTTGTTGGAGGAAAGCAAATGATGGACCCTGCTAATTTCGAAACTGCCAATCGTATGCGTGAGGATGCCCGCAAGGGAACGCGCATGAAGTCTGGTGGTAAAGTCAAAAAGATGGCTTCCGGTGGTTCCGTGAAATCATCTTACACCCGTGGCGATGGTTGCGCCATTAAGGGTAAGACGCGCGGGAAGATGGTTTAGTGAAGCCTGTTTGGGAGCGTAAAAGGCCAAAGGGGCTGGGGAAACCTAAGCCCCTATCTGATAAGCAGAAGGCTTCTGCCAAGGCATCTGCTAAGGCGGCTGGTCGCCCCTATCCAAACTTGGTTGATAACTTACGCGCTGCAAGGAAGAAGTAATGCCTACTAGCGGAACGTCAACTTGGAACATTGATATTGCCGATCTTATTGAGGAGGCTTACGAAAAAGCTGGCCTTGATGCTCGGACTGGTTATGACTACAGGACTGCCCGGCGTTCCCTGAATATGATTAGTGCTGAATGGTCTAACAGGGGTTTGAACCTGTGGACCGTTGAGCAGGCGTCTATGACGCTTTCTCCAAATGTATCTACATATAGCCTTCCGGCTGATAACATTGATGTGACGGACGCTATTGTTCGATTGGCTGGGCAGGGTTCTAACTTTGATTATCCGCTATCGCGTATTGGCGTGACGGACTATGCGACCCTACCTAATAAGGCAACCACAGGGCGGCCCCTACAGATTTACGTCCAGAAGCAAGTTAGCCAATCATTTATCCTTTGGCCGGTTCCTGACCTAGCCTATACCCTATTGTATTGGCGCCTAAAGCGTATGCAGGATGCCACTAACGCGCTTGATAACATGGACATTCCGGTTCGGTTTGTGCCAGCCCTAGCGGCTGCTTTGGCCTATCAGATTGCCCTAAAGCGTCCAGAGGCCATGGGGCGGGTTCAAATGCTACAGGCTGAGTATGAGCGGCAGTTTGCATTGGCGGCTGAGGAGGATCGGGAACGGTCCCCAGCGACCTTTGTTCCTTGGAATTATAGCCGGATATGACGCAGAGATTCGCCTTTGGTAAGCGGGCTTTTGGGTTCTGTGACCGCTGTAATTTCCGCTTTCCACTAGCGAAGCTAGATTGGCAGGTGGTGAACCAGAAGCCAACGGGCATTAAGGTGTGTTCTGCCTGCAATGATGAGGACCATCCGCAGTTACAGTTGGGTAGGTTTCCTATCAATGATCCCGTGGCGCTACTCAATCCTAGGCCAGATGTTGACCCTGGCAGGAGTTTATTTGGCTGGAATCCTATTGGGAATGCGGCTATATTTGCTACTGGACTTATAGGGATTGTGAATGTAAATATACCCCCGCCAACAAGTAATGCGGTGTGGTATAATAATTCAAGTGAACCGGTTTATTGGACAAACCAATCTGGCGTCCAAGTATCTTGGGTTAATAATGAGTCAATAGGTGTATAAACATGGCTTCTGTTCCTAATCAATTTGCGAATGAAACCACGCCGGTTGAGTTGGTAAAACTTGATGAGAACTTTGCTGCCTTGGTTAATGCTATGCCCCCTAGCTTTGGGACAATGGCACAACAGGACGCTGATAGCGTTTCCATTAGTGGTGGGGTAATTACTGGCATTTCTGATCTAGCGGTTGCTGATGGTGGTACGGGGGCTAGTGATGCTTCTGCTGCTAGGGCAAATTTGGGTGCTGCTTCAAGCGGTTCAAATAGTGACATTACATCTTTAAGTGGTTTAACTACGGCGCTTACTGTGGCTCAGGGTGGAACTGGTGCTAGTGATGCTGCCACGGCTCGTGCCAATCTTAACCTTGGAACGATTGCAACGCAGAACTCAAACTTAGTTTCTATAACTGGTGGTTCAATTACCGGCGTTACAATAACCGGATTGACTGGTGTTGCTTCTAGTGGTGCCAATAGCGACATTACATCTTTGAGTGGATTGACTACCCCCCTTTCAATAGGGCAAGGCGGGACCGGGGCCGCCACGGCTCCCAATGCTAGAACGGCGCTTGGTCTTGGAACAGCGAGTAATGTGACATTCAATTCAGTTTTGGATGTTTCAGGGAATGTGCGGGCTTTACCTATTAACAATCAGACAGCCGCGTATGTAGCTGCTGCTTCTGACCTTGGTAAAGTCATTTCCATCACGACAGGGGGTGTGACTATTAACTCTGGTGTGTTTGCGGCGAATGATGTTTTCAGCATTTGGAACAATAGTGCATCCAATCAAACTATCACTCAAGGCGCTGGCGTAACCATATACCTTGTTGGAACGGCGACGACTGGCAACCGAACTCTAGCGCAGCGGGGCCTGGCAACAGTGTATTGTGTTGCAGCCAACACCTTTGTTATCTCGGGTGGCGGCTTGACATGAGCCTGATGCAACTTCTTCTGGCATCGGCGCCAGCATCCGGCATCGTTACCGGCGGCCTTGTTATGAACTTGGACGCTGGCAATGCGGCTAGCTATCCCGGCAGTGGAACGGCTTGGACTGATTTGTCTGGCACTGGTAACCATCTGACACTGCAAAATAGTCCAACATGGAACTCAAGCGGGTGGTTTGCTACCGGTGCGACGGGGTATTTTGATCGGGCCACCGGCATCAATGTACCGCAGGGGAATGCTCCTTATACATTGCAAGCGTGGGTGCGCCTGCCGTCGTGGACAACGCTCGGCGGAATCATGTCTATCGGCGGTTTTGGCACCACAAACCAAAGCAACGCGCTGCGTACTGGCGGTTCATTGGGCGGTGGTGGCGTCGGGCGTTTTTTGCATTATTGGTGGGCTAATGATTTGGAGGCTGATAACAACAACGCAAGTTTGGCGCTGAATACTTGGTTTATGATTACTGCGAATTTTGACGGCACTACAAGACGCATTTACGCGAATACCACTCAGATCGCCAGTGACACGCCGGGCAGCGGACACAATGTGACATCATCAACTATTCAACTTGCTTTGACTTACATAAGCTCGGGCGAATACCTCCAGGGCGATGTTGCCATCGCGCGCATCTATGACCGCGCGCTTCCCGCTTCTGAAGTAGAGCAAAACTTCAACACCGACGCGGCTCGCTTCGGTCTTGCAGGCATCGTCACCAGCGGCCTTGTTATGAACTTGGACGCTGGCAATGCGGCTAGCTATCCCGGCAGCGGCACGGCTTGGACGGACCTATCAGGAAACGGGAATAACGGCGCTTTATCGGGCGGCTTTGGCTACAGTTCCGCCGATGGCGGGCAGATTACATTCAATGGAACCAACTCCGCAGCGAGTTGCGGTAATGCTGCAAGCCTTCAAAACAATTCCGCCAGCGTTGAGGTGTGGTTCAAGGCGTCAAACACCAATTCATCTTTTAGGGGTCTGTTTGGTAAAGAAGAAGCACAAAGTTTATTATTGAAGGATAACGTACTAATCGCTTATGATTGGGGAAATGCGGCAGAAAGATCAACTGGCGTCAATGTTGGTGATAACACATGGCGTCAAGCCGTTTTGACGGTATCGGGAACCGGTAGCAATAACGCGGCCATTTACATCAACGGCGCACTTTCGCTAACGACAACAATCGCTGTTTTAGCTCAGTCTTTTAGTGTGATCGTTGGCCTAAACACCGTTAACCAATGGCTAAACGGAAGTGTTGCGATTTCTCGCTTTTACAACCGCGCCCTTTTACCGTCCGAAGTCTTGCAAAACTTCAACGCCAACCGTGGGAGGTTCCCTGGCCTATGATTACTTGGTCAATCAAAAGTCTTTTCGCCACGCTCAGCAACTCCGAGATTGATGCGCTGCGCCCGAATGGCGCCATCGTCGTCAAGGTTGAGTGGCAAGTGTCGGGGGTGGACCGAAACATTGCCGCCGCCGTTTCGGGCTTTCAGGAGTTTGTCTATGACCCGGCGACGGAGTTCACGCCGTACTATGACCTGACCGAAGCGCAGGTTCTTGGATGGGTTCACGGCGCCATGGGCGATCAGCGCACGGCCTACGAGGATATGGTAATGCAACAGATCGAGCAAAAGAAAGCGGAGCCCCTTATGCTGCCCCTGCCCTGGCACCAGCCCAAGCCGGTTATTGTGGAACCGCCTTCTGGCAACGACACCCTACTCGGTGGCAACGGCAACGACAGCCTTGGGGGTCTGTGATGATCAAGCCCGCATGGTTCACGCCCGGCCTCTCCCACGCTTTACTGGCCGCACTGATTACGCTGATCGTTGGTACGTTCTTCGCCATGGTCTATCTTGGTCCGTGGGGCAACGCCGCCGTCTGCGCGTTCCTGATGTATGTGATGCGGGAGAGAGCCCAGAGTGAAATCGCTTTGGGCAGCAAACGGATTCCGCTTTGGCGCTGGTTGCCGCGATCCTACCGCGATTTTTTATGGGCAGGCGTTGGCGGCGGCCTAGTCGCACTGGCGATTGAATTGGCCTTTTGAAAAGGAATGATATAATGGACAAAAAGCAACCCCTTCCCATAGCTGGTGAAGATTACAACCGTGGCCTAAAAAATATCTCAATGTCGGTTGGCAGTTTTACCACGGCGAAAGATTATCCGCCCAAGAAAGCAACCGCGAAAATTCGCGGCACGGGCGCTGCAACCAAAGGAACTATGTTCCAAGGCGATCAGTAATAGGTAATCGGCAATGAATTACGCAGAACTTTCGAGTATGTTGCAAGACTACACTCAGAATTATTCTACTGAGTTTATTGCCGCTATTCCTGACTTTGTGAATTTGGCCGAGGATCGGATTTACAAAGCCGTTCAAATCCCGGCGCTGAGGAAGGTTCAATCTTTTACCCTGACTGCGAATGATAAGTATTTTACCGTTCCTGATGATTTCCTTTCCGCTTATGCCGTGGCGGTTATTACGGGTGGTTCCTACAATTACCTTCTGGAAAAGGAAGCTGGCTATCTGAATGAGGCTTTTCCGGTTGTTAGTTATCGTGGGATTCCAAGGGTTTATGCTGTAATTGATGAGGATAGGCTGGCATTTGCCCCTACTCCTGGGTCTGCTTATAGTATTGAAATGTATTACTTCTATGAGCCTGAAAGCATTGTCACAACCAACACTAGCTGGCTTGGCGAAAATGCTGAGAGTGTATTGTTTTATGGTGCTTTGATTGAAGCCTATACTTACATGAAGGGCGATGCTGACTTGATTGCGCTTTATACAACGCGCTATAATGAAGTGCTGGCTAGGTTGAAGAACCTTGGGGAAGGTCTTAATAAGAAAGACAATTTCCGCATTGATGCTCCGCGCCTTCAGGTGACATGATATGATTACTTCCGCATATTGCACGTCATTCAAGAAACAGCTTTTGGAAGGGGCGCATGACTTCCGGGTTGGTGGTAATGTCTTTAAGATAGCCCTTTACACTGAGGCCGCTAACCTTAATTCCAGCACTACGGCTTACACCGCGACGGGTGAGATTGTTGGGTCTGGTTATACTGCGGGCGGGTTAGTGTTGACGCAATCTAATCCAGTAGAGTTTGGGTCTAGTGGTATTGTGACCTTTTCCAATGTGTCTTGGGCGGGCGCTACGATAGCTGCCCGTGGCGCATTGATTTACAATTCAACCCCTGTTCATACCTACACTAATCCAGCCTGCATTGTGCTGGATTTTGGTATAACTAGGGTAGCTTCCAACAATACGTTTGAGATTCGGTTTCCGGCTGCTACCGACCAAACGGCGATTATAAGGGTTTATTGACATGCCTTCTACCTATTCACCATCGCTTAGATTGGAATTGATTGGGGCTGGTGAGCAGGCCGCTAATTGGAACAATACAGCCAATTACAACCTTGGCACATTGCTGGAACAGGCCATTGCTGGGGTACAGTCAGTTGCCGTTTCAGGGGCTAGTTACACCCTGACCACGGGTAGTGGGGTGGCTGATGAAGCCCGTAATGCGGTTCTTGTATTGACCGGGACGCTGGCGGCAAGTTGCAATGTAATTGTCCCTACTGCGGATAAGACCTACACCTTCCGCAATGCCACCACGGGCGGGTTTAGTGTGGTGGTTAAGACTGCGGCTGGGTCTGGTGTGACTATTGCTAACGGGTTCACGCAGCAAGTTTATTGTGATGCGACTAATGTGGTGGCGGTTGGTGTTCCTTTTAACGCGGCTACCAATACCATTACTACTAATGTTGCTGCTGGTGAGGGTTCTGCTGCTGTCCCTTCTGTTACCTTTGGTGATACGGATACGGGGATTTATGGGCCAACGGCTGGTGAATTAGGATTTTCCGCTAATGGCACGGAAGTTTTACGTCTTTCGGCCTCTGCTCTTTCTTATATTTCTGGTTCCAATTCTATAAACTTAACCCAAGACGGCTCCATTGAAATCACGCGCAATGGCGGTGGCGGATACATTGATATAAAAAACGCGGCTGGTGAAGATGCTGATGTGCGGATTTTCGAAACCGGCAACGGCATTGGGTTCCAGACAGGGGGGAATGGCGCACTTGCTACGCGCATGGTTATCAATTCAACAGGGCAAATACAGTCAGTTGGTTCCGGCACCGCCGCCGCGCCTGCTTATTCGTTTTCGGGTGATACGGATACGGGGATTTATCAGTCTGCTTCAAATGTGCTGGACATTTCGGCAGGCGGAAGCCGACTGTTCCAAGTGAACAATTCAGGCGGCAATTCATTCGCTGCTCTTGATAATGTGCCGGGGCAGGCTTTCACGGTTCTTTATCTTCGCGCGGTTGACGCCAGTGCGTCAAATTCACGAACCGGCACCATCCAAGCGCTGAATGAAAACTTTGCGCCTGTTTCGTCAATGGATATGGCGGTGAACACGGACGGTAGTAGTGCTTTGGTGATTACCGCAACACCACCCGGTTCGCGTGCTTCAGACCGCCGCGTGTTGCGCGCCACCATCCCCGGTTCTGGTGCAATCAATCTGGTTGGGCCGGTGAATGTGGATGACAAAGCCCTGCAAATCCAGCGCGGAACAGCGCAGGCAACCACAAGCGGCACGGCGATTGACTTCACCAGCATTCCGGCAGGGGTGCGACGGATTACGCTCATTTTTAATGGGGTAAGTCTGACCGGCACCGATAATTTCTTGATGCAGATTGGTTCTGGCTCTGTTAAAACAAGTGGCTACACCTCTGGCGTGCAGGCTATCCGCGACCTTGCCAATCCCACCATTGAAGGAAATTTCTCTACTGGCTTTATTTTAACGCGGGACACTAATTCCGCAACGCGAACGTGGTTTGGTGAGGTAACGTTATTTAATGTTTCAGGAAATGTTTGGATTTCGCGTGGGGTGCTGATCGGTAACGACGCAATTCGCGGCGCCATATCAACGGGTGTGGTGTCTTTGTCAGGTCCATTGGACCGGGTACGCCTAACCAATACGGGCAGCAATACTTTTGACGCTGGCGAAGCCAACATCTTGTGGGAGTTTTAGGGTATATGCCCCTAAAGAAACTCTCCTTCACCCCAGGAATCCAGCATGACGGATCACGTTATGCTTCGTCTGGTTCTTGGTCTGAGGTTGATAAGGTAAGGTTTAGATCGGGCGCCCCTGAGAAAATTGGGGGATGGCAGAAAGCTACATCATTACCGTTCCTCGGCGTGTGCCGTAGCTTAAAGCCATTCACTGACTTGAATAACAACTACTTCCTCGGTGTTGGGACGCATTTGAAATACTACATTGAACGTGGCGGGACGTTTAATGACATTACCCCACTCAGAACCACGATAGTTCAATCTAACCCTTTCACTACGGTTAATGGCTCTGCCACTATTACTGTCACCATTCCTAATCATGGGGCGGTGGTGAATGATTTTGTCACATTTACCGGCGCCAGCGCCGTAGGCGGGCTGACCCTTAACGGTGAATATGAGATTGTCACTGTCACCAATTCAAGTGTGTTTCTCATTACCTCTCCCTTAAATGCAACGTCTGACGCTACGGGTGGTGGTTCTGTATCTGCCGCCTTTCAAATTCAAACCGGCCTTGATTCCACATTGTATGGCAACGGTTGGGGGGCTGGCACATGGGGCGGTATTACGGGCAGCGTTTCCTTCACAGGTTCCTTTAGCGGCACGACACTAACAGTTTCGGCGGTTGCTTCCGGCACATTGGCGGTTGGGCAGTTGATTGTTGGGACGGGTGTAGCTGCATCCCCACCGGGTTCAAACGCAACCTACATAACGGCCCTAGGGACGGGTTCTGGCGGGGTTGGAACCTATACGGTAAGCGTATCTCAAACCCTTAGTTCAAGGGCGCTTACGGCCTATTCTGGAACGGGCTGGGGTTCCGCTGCTACCGGTCTTGTCACGGGGCAAAAACTCAGGGTTTGGTCTGCTGATAACTTTGGGCAGGATTTGGTTATCAATCCCAATGACGGACCAATTTACTATTGGTCAAATGCTTCTGGTTTGGGGGTTAGGGCGGTTTTACTGTCTAGCGTTGCTGGTGCATCTGACGTTCCAGGGGTTTCCCGGCAAATTATGGTTACAGACCAAGATCGGAAGGTGTTGGCTTTTGGTTGTTCTGATATTGTTTCCGGCCTGCAAGATAGATTATTGGTTCGATGGTCCGACACTGAGAACCCTGCTGATTGGACGCCTACTGAGTTAAACTCGGCGGGCGGTATTAGAATTCCTACCGGTTCTGAGTTTATGACTGCCCTAGAAACAAGGCAGGAAATCCTTGTTTGGACGGACGCTGCCGTTCATTCCCTGAGATACATCGGGGCGCCCTTTGAATACTCCATTGCCCAAATTGGCTTGACTTCCCTTCTAGCCTCTAACGGGGTTGCGGCGGCTAATGATATGGTATTCTGGATGGGGACCAATGGTTTCTATGTCTATAATGGTCGCCTTGCGGGCTTGCCATGCTCCGTGAAAGACTATGTTTTCAACGACATAAACTATGATCAGGCTGAAAAGATTACAGCCGGTAGCAATATGGCTTTTAATGAAGTGTGGTGGTTTTACCCTTCTGCCGATTCATCTGAGAATGACCGCTATGTGGTGTATAACTACAATGAAAATGTTTGGTTTGTTGGGTCCATTGTAAGAACGGCTTGGATTGATCGGGGGATTGAAGATTACCCCCGTGCCGCTTCAACGGACGGTTATATCTATTTCCATGAACTAGGGCAGGATGATGGTTCGGTGAACCCGTTTGCCCCTATTTCGGCTTATATTGAAAGCGCCCCGTTTGAGATTGGAGAGGGTGAACAGTTTGGCTTTGCGTGGCGCATGATTCCTGACGTTACATTCAGGGATAGTAGCAACGCCAATCCTTCTGTTAATTTTGTGCTGAAAACGCAGGATTATTCAGGTGGTAATTTCAAGCAATCCTCAAACAACAATACGGTCAGGACTGCTACCTTGCCTATTGAGCAATTCACTGACCAGACTTATTTCCGGCTGCGAGGCCGCATGATGAGTTTGAGGGTGGAAAGCACGGCTGTAGGGGTGGCATGGCGCCTAGGTGTTCCTAGGATTGACGTTAGAACGGACGGGCGGCGATGATAGGGCGGGCTAGGCTACCTACCCCACCGGAGGAATATGATGCCCAATGGGCGATGCAATTCCATCGGGCCATAGACCAGAACCTAGATAGGACGTTTGAGGGTTCCCCTAACTTTGCTGAGGCTTCTGGTTACTACGGTTCCTTCTACGACACGACTACCCAAACGGCTGCGGCTGCTAATACAGCCTATGCCATGAAGTTTAATTCTACCGTTTCTGCTAATCAGGTAGGTGTAACTAATAATAGTCGCATTACGGTCAAGAATCGTGGAATATACAACATACAGTTTTCGGCGCAAATAGATCAGAGTAGTGGTTCAAGTCACTATATCTGGATATGGTTAAGAAGAAATGGTACAGATATAAGTAATTCAACTGGTAAGGTTTCTATTCAGGGAACAAAATCTGAGTTAATTCCTGCTTGGAATTTTATTGTTCCTTTGCTCGGTGGGGATTACATAGAGATTATGTGGGCCGTGGAAGATGCTGCCGTGCAACTTATAGCTGAAGGTGCAACTGCTTTTTGTCCTGCTATTCCATCCGTCATAGCAACGGTTACGTCAGTTTAGGGGTAATGTCATGAAGAATGTAGCCAATGGTCTAGCAAGATATGGCCGGAACGGTGACAATAATCTTGTCCATGTGAGCGACAAGGAGCTTGCTGGTATTGAGCAGTTGACGGGCCGTAGGTTCACTACCAATCCCCATACAGGCTTGCCGGAAGCCTTTAACTTTGCGTCATTGCTGCCTGTTGCGGCGGGTGTTGCAGGGACTGCTTTAGGCGGGCCTTTGGGTGGCGCTGCTGCCGCTGGCTTGACAGGGACTGCGCTTGGTGCGGCACAAGGCGATAGCACGGAAAGGGCGCTTACTAAAGGCTTGATTGCTGGCGCCACCACTTATGCTGGCGGTCAGTTGTTCTCTGGTGTTGGCGAGGCTGCTACCCAAGCAGGATTTGATGCTGCGGCTCAAGGTGCCACTCAAGCAGGGACAGAAGCTGCTACTCAGGCTACCGCTCAGGCGGGGACAGAAGCCGCCACGCAGGCCGCTACTCAAGCTAGTTCTGCTATTCCGGCAGGAGATATTATGGGGCCAATCGCCCCCACTCAAGTCTATGGTTCTGTTGCTGATGTTGGTCCTGCCGCCCCTACATTTGGGGAGACTATTTCTAATAAATTTGCCCACGCAGGGAATACGGCCACTGATGTTCTAAATAATCCTGGCGCCGCGCTTAGTAAATTGGGAAGTAATGTGATTGCTAATCCCATTCCTGCCGCCATCACGGCTGGCGGGGCATACACAACCGCCACCGATGCCTTTGCCCCCACTGCAATGCCGGGTGAAACTCCGTATGACGCAAGCAAATACCCTGAGAGGTTTCCTTCTAACCCCCGTCAATGGAACGCCCCATCCTCAGATTACCGTCCCGGTTACTCCTCTGAGTATCGGTATTTTGCCAAGGGTGGCCTAGCTGATCTTCGCCAAGGCAACCAAGAGACAACCGCTAATCTCATGAATGAAGCTAAGGCCGCTTTGCTTGGTGAGCATCCTAAGCCCCAAGAGGCTATTGAGCGGTTCCGTAGTGCCATGGGTGATGATGCCTTCATGGCCTTAAAGGACCGGATTACAGGCGGTCGCATCCGTGGTGCGGGCGGCGGGCTAGATGATCTTGTCCCCGGCAGTATTGAGGGGCGCCAGAAGGTAAGGCTTGCGGATGGCGAATTTGTGATTCCTTCTGATATTGTATCGGCCATTGGTGACGGGTCAACGGACGCTGGCGCTAGGCGATTACATGAAATGATGGATGGTATTCGCAAGCAAAAGACTGGATCAACTAAGCAACCTGGGCGATTGAAGGCCGGTTCTTTGGTCCATGAACAATGAATGTAAGCCTTGTTCCTCCTGAATACATAAATGATGTTTGGGATACAGTAAAAGTTTTCCTTAAACCTGCCGTTGAAGTGACTAATGGTAGGTTTATGCTTTATGATGTTTATAGTTTTTCTCAAATGGGGCGCTATCAACTATGGATTGCCTTTGATGATGATAAGCAAATCATGGGGTGTGAAGTAACCACTGTTACGGATTACCCGTCTAAAAGGGTTCTGACCTCCCTTTTTACTGGTGGTAATGATATTCGTTCTTGGCGGAACCAGATGATTGATGTTATTACTAAGTTTGCCAAGGATCAGGATTGCGAAGCTATTGAGGGTCATGGCCGGGAAGGCTGGATTAAGCTGCTTGAACCTTACGGTGTAAAGCGTGGCTTGACGATGTTTGAGAAGGATATTTAATATGGGCGGTAGCAGCGGTAGCAGCGGCAGCAGTGGATCCACACAATCCACAACTAACACTTCCAATCTTCCTGAATATGCTCGTCCATATTTTGAACGGATGATGGAGCGGGCCGAGGAAGAATCAAACCAGCCTTATGTCAGCTATGGTGGTCAGCGAATTGCTGACTTTAACCTTGATACGCAGGCTGGCTTTCAACAAACCAGAAACGTCCAAGGCGCTCAGAATGTCCAAGCGGGTGCGGCATTAACCGGGCAGGCTGGCCTTACCGGATTGGCTGCTTCTAACTATCAAACTGCCCCAATCCAGCAATCATCTTTTGGTTCGCAGCAGGCAGAGCAGTATATGTCGCCTTATATGCAGCAGGTGATTGACCGGCAGAAGGCTTCTGCGGTGCAGGATTTCCAAGAGGGTCGGCCTTCTCGGGAAACTCAAGCCATTAAGGCAGGGGCCTTTGGTGGGTATCGTCAAGGCATTCAAGAGGGCGTGGCGCAACGTGGCCTTGGCAGGCAGCTTTCAGATATTGAGGGCGCTGGCAGGCAGAAGGCTTTTGAACAGGCTCAGGGTCAGTTTGAACGTGATCGGGCTGCATCTATCCAGGCGCAAGGTTTGACCGAGCAGCAACGCTTGGCAGGGGCGCAGTTTGGTTTGTCGGGGGCTGGCCTTGGTATGCAGGCTGGTTCTGCCCTTGGGCAGCTTGGGGCTACCGAGCAGGGGCTTGGTTTGCAGCGGGCGCAAGCACTACAGCAGGTGGGTTCTACCCAGCAACAGCAAACGCAACGTGAACTTGATACGGCTTATCAGGACTTCCTTGACCAAAGGGACAATGAGAAAGGCAACATTGATTTCCTTTCTCGTATTTTGCGAGGGACGCCTGTAACCCCTGCTACGGTCCAGAATACTTATGCTAATCCAAACCCTCTGACACAGATTGCGGGCCTTGGGATTGCTGGTTTGGGTGCTTACAATCAATATAACCGGTGAGGTTGATATGAACATTCTTCAGGTTCAGGACGCATTAAAGAACGCTTCTGACATGCAGCTTTCCGGTGAGTTGCAGAATCCTACTGGATTGGCCCCGTCTTACTTGGTGCTATCAGAAATGAAGCGGCGCCAGCAAATGAGGCAGGGCGCTATGGCTAGTCCAGCGCCACAGTCTAGCATGGCTGAGGAAGCTGCAAGCCAAGCGCAGCCTGAGTATTACCCTGAAGAACAGCCGCAAGAGGAGGAGGCTGGTATTGAGGCTTTCCGCGAAGGTGGTGTTGTTCGGATGGCTGAGGGTGGTGGATTGCCTGTTTTTAGGCCGATGCCATCTGGTTTGCCGCGCTCCACAAGCCCGCGCCTTCTTGATGCGGCTGCGGCGGAATTGTCTTTGGACCCATCGCTTCGCACACCTGCCATGATTGATAATGTTGCAAGGCAATATGGTATTGAGCCTTCTGCCCTTGCTGAACGTCTTGGTGTTGCGCCTCCATTTTCACCTGAACAACCTGCCGCCACGCCAGCGCCAGCGCAGAGACCCGCCGCCCCTGCCAGCACTGAATCCACGCCGCCCGCTGAACGTGCCGCTAGTGAACCATACGGCCCGCCTGCGCCGCCGCCCGGTCAACCAAGACAAGCCCCTAGCCCCACACGCGCTGGCGCTGGTATTAACGCTGTAGCGGCACAACCATCCGGTCAAACCACAGACCCCACCATACAAGCCTTGTATGACCGTCCAAGGGCTACTGGACAGAGCCGGGAAGATTACCGGAAGGATGCTGTTAATACCGGCTTGATGCAGGCTGGCCTTGCTATGATGGCGAGTAAAGACCCTAACGCTCTTGCTAATCTTGGGCAGGGTGGGTTGCGTGGTTTGGAATCCTATACGCAAGAAATGCGCCAAGGTCGTTTGGGTGAGCGTCAAGGTATTCAGGATGAAATCACTATCCGTCGCGCTCAGACTGAGGAAGCCTATCGCCGCGGCATTATCACTAATCAGGAACGTCAACTAAGGTTGAGTGAATTGCGGTTGGGTGAGGCTGCTGGTGATCGTGCGGAGCGTAGGGCGGAAAGGGTGGCGGCTAGGGAGGAACAAAACGAACTTGCTAGCGCACAAAGTTTGCAACGGGCGCTTCCAGATTATACGCGGCGTATTGCTGGGCTGAATGAGCAAATTAGGGAAACAACTGATCGAACAGAAAGACAAGGTTTAATTGATCAGCGTGCGCGACTTGAAGCGCAGGCAGATGAAATTAGAAGGCTTCTCGCATTGCGAGGCGGGGCTAATCCAACATTGTTTGAAACCCCGGCCCCAACGCAAGGTTCTGGCAGGCCACCACCCGGCCAGATTCGTCAACCCAATCTTTGGCCCGCCCCTCAATGAGTTATTATATTCCGCTCCCTGATGGGTCTTTTGTAGAGGTTCCAGATAATATCCCGCAAGAGCAAGCCGAACGGCAGATTGCTTTAGACCCTCGCTACCGCCCGATTATTGAGCAGTCATTTGATAGACAAAAGAAAGCCATACCTGATGCGTATGGTTATCTTATGCGCGGCGTTGGGCAGATTCCTACTGCCGCTGGATCAATTATCAATGTTGTCCCCGGCATGGAGGATAACATTGTTGGCCGTGGTTTAAGGAATGTAGGCCAAGCCATTTCAGACTACGGCACAAGTCAGCTTTCCGAAGGCACTAGAAAGCAGCAAGCCTTATTTGATCTTGCCATGCAAGAGGCTGAAAGTAAGGGCCTTGGTGAGCAAGCTAAGACTGCCCTTGCCGAAGCCATTAGAAATCCGCGCATTGTGGCTGGCGTGGCTATTGAGAGCCTTCCGTCACTAGCCACGGCCCTTGTGGGGGGTTTGGCTGTAAGGGGCGCTGCTGGTGTTGCAAGCCGTGTGGCTGGTAGGCAGTTAGCCCAAACCACTGCTACCCGCGCTGGTGTTGCTGGCGCTGTCGGGACTGAATCGTTGCTTGAAGGCGGCAGTTCCGCCGATGAAGTTTATCGCACAATTACGGCTTTGTCCCCGGAGCAATTACAGCGCAGCCCTGAATATCAGGAATTATTGAAGCAAGGTTTGAATCCTGATGAAGCCAAGGAACGCCTTGCGGTAAGTGCCGCTAGACAAGCCGCCGCTCAGACTGCCGTTATTTCTGGAACGGTTGGGGCTGCTTTGCCCGGCGCTGAAGGGGCGATGTTCCGCCCTATGACAAGGCGGGGTGTTGTTGGTCGCGCGTTGGGGACTAGCCTTAGCGAATTGGGTCAAGAAGCAGGGCAAGAAGGTGGTGCAGCACTATCGGAAAACATCGCTAGGCAACGTGCGGAAGTGGACCGCGAATTGCTTGCCGGTGTTGGTTCTCGTGCAACTATGGGCGCTATTGTTGGTGCCGGTGTTGGTGCTGGCGTTGGTGCTGCTAGGCGCGGCCCTGGTCCAGAGATAGACCGGACTGAAGATGCTGAATTGCGTGACGCATTACAGGCTGGGCAACCTGAGTTTCAGCGCGCGGCTATTGTAGAGCGCGGTCTTAATATACCTGCTGAGGATTTTCTATCCCGCCCTGCTGAAGAACAAGAGAAACTATTTGCCAGCGCCCAAGAGGCGTTGCGTCCTGCCCCGTCTATTCGTCAAATTAGTCCTGAAGATTTTTCTGCTGCTGCCCAAGGGCTTCGTTCTGGTGAAAATCAAGAGGCAGCATTGGGGACTTTGGCTTCACAATACATTGCCGATCAGATTAAAGATAAGCCTTCTTACACGGTTTCTGTCCCGTCCCTTCAAGCCTATCTTTCTGGAATTGCCGGTAGGCAAATCCCAATGGGAGAGGTTAAGGCTGCGCTTGATCGTCAAATTCAATCAGCCGAAAACCAATCAGGTGAGTTTGGGTTTTCTCTTGGTAAAGGGGAATCTAAAAAAGGCAAGATTAAGAAGTATGTTGCCAATAATCTTTCTTCTCAAAGCTCTGAAATTGCAAATGAGCGTATTGCGGCTGTGGAAGAAGGGCGCGTTGAAACTCCGATGGGCGCCCCATCTGAGGCACCCGAAGGCCCTGGCTTTGCTTTGCCCTCTGACGTTAAGCAAACCCTTCAAGACTTGCGTGGTGGCGTAAAGCCAAAACAGCAATCTTTGGTGCAATTTCTAAGGAAGGCTGGTGGCCTAAACAATACTGGCTACATGGCCGGTGAGGTTTCTAATATCCTTGGTTCTAATAAAGCCCTTCCTGGCCTTATTAACAATCAGCCAAGGACGCCAATCAAGAACCAGAATGGTAAGACGGTTGGTTACAAGGGTGGCCTTACACTAGATCGGGCGCGGGAGAAGCTAGTTGAAGAAGGTTTCCTTCCCGAAGATGCCGACATTAACGATATGCTTAATGCCATCAGAGAGGAATTATCTGGTGGTGGTGTCAACTTTGGTTTGACTGAAGATTATGAAGGGCAGGAGCGGCAACGTGCGGCGCAGCAATTAGAGCGCGCGTTAGATGAAGCTGGTGTAACGGCCCGTGATAGCGATGAAGATATTGCCCGCGCGCTTGGGTTTGAGGTTCCATCTACCCCTGTAACTGAAGGCGATGTTGAAGCCCTTGACCAAGCTAGGTTTGCCAATGCCCCCGCAAAGCCGCTTGGCCCTGCGGAAGAATACTCCGCGCGCAATCAACCCGGACAGGCCACGCAACCTGAACAGGCCACCAAACCAAGTCCTGCCTTTGATTTCATGGCGGTTATCAATGACCGCTTGAACAAGATTAGGGCCAAAGGCAAGCAGGGTGAAGCTATTGCCACCGCTATTGAGCGGGATATGAAAAGCGGTAAGTTCCAGCCGGAACAGATTTATGCCGCCTTCAAGGCCGGTGAAGTGATGGCTGCTATTCTGCCTGCCGGTGCAAACCATGAAATTAGGTTTGTAGAACGCATCCTGAAGAATGACATAGAGGCCCAAGGCCGTCGGCTGGCGCCGATTGATACCGCTGCGTCAGGCATTATTGAGATTTCCCTATCTGATTCAGTATTAAGCATGGCACAAGAAACAGCAGCCCATGAAGCCTTCCATGTGTTGCAAGATTACTACGGCCAATATGATCCTGCTTTTAAGAAGCTAATGGGTCAGTCCTTCAAGGACAACATGACGCTGGATCAAGTTGATTCCACCATTAAGCGGAAACTACAGACAATCCGTATGCCGGGGTCCAAGGATTCTTATTGGGATTTCCTGAAGTCCACCTTGCCGGGGAACATTGAAAGCGCCCGCGAGGCTGAGGCTTATGTGTTTGGTTCATTGCATGATGCCGCCAAGCGCGGGGTTCCAATGACCGGATTGAAGCCATCCTTCACGCGGTTTGTGAACATGCTGACTAAGTTCACTAGGCGCATGGGTAATTCCTTGCGTGGTGATGGGTTTAACAGCCCTGATGATGTGTTTGGCAGGGTTGTGGAAGGTGATGCTGGTAGGTTTGCTGGTGATGCTGCGCCTGAGTTTAGGGGGAGTGAGTCTAGCGCAAGGCTTCCGCAATCAATCATTGAATCTGCCAATATAAAATTAGAGTCGGAAGGCGGGCTGAAGGGCGCGCTGCAACGTGCGGAATTTGGTATTTTAACCCCTGAAGAAACAGCGCGTTATTCCAGAACAAGCTCCCCCGAGGGTATTGAATACAAAAAAAATCTTGATGATCAGCGCGCAGCTTGGTCCAAAATGGATTGGAGAAGAAAAACTATTGAAGATTATTCTGAGAAATTGCGGGAACCAAACCTAACCGATGATGGAATTTTTAAGATTCAAAAAAGAATACAAAATGCAAGAATGAAATACAAAGAAGCCGTGACGGAAGCTGAATTGGTTGGTATTGGGGAATTTGATCCATTCCCTGCTGATATTAGATTTACTGCCAAAATTGGTGAATTTCCCGGCGACGAAAAATATATGTATAGAAGTTATGCGCCAGAGGGATTTCCTTTCGCCTCCCTTCAGCATGATTACCACAATCCGGCCTATAGAATACCTGAACGTGGCGCGGCATCAGAAGAATACAGCGCCCGCACACTCCCAAAGATCAGCGCAGCCCATCAAAGCGCCATAGACAAGGTAACAGGGACATACGGACAGGAACCGGACAGCCTATTCCGCAAGGCTCTGGATGCCCTTACAGGGGCAAGGGCTAAATACACATTTCTGTATGGCGGTGAGAAGCCCGGCGAGGCGCCGGTAAAGCGGCGCGTGAACGCCAGAACCAGCCTTGTATTGTCTAGTGTGAACCAAGCCTATCCAGCACACTTACTTGACCAACTCCTTCGTTCTAAGGGGCGTCCTGACTTGGCGACTGCTGGCCGGTCTTGGGAAGGATCAATGAATAATGATGCCCGCATTGCGTATATGATGAATGGCGGTGGGTATAAGTTCAACATAGCGCGCGGGGTACTAGAGCGTGATCCTGCGGTAAAGTCTATGCAGGCCATGATCGCGGGCAGGGTTTCCACTAAGCCCGAAGAATCCAAGGCTTTCCAAACATATCTTGTTGCTAGTCAGGAGCGCGACTTGCGGAAACAAGGCCGCGCCGGTTTTACCAACTTGACCGATACTGAAATCAACAATGTAATCCGAGAATCTGAGCGGGACTTCCCTGCATGGAAGGAAGCAAAAAAAGACCTAAATAATTGGAACAATAGCCTATTGCAGATTTTGGTTGATACAGGGGTTATTGATAAGGAAACCAAAGACAAACTTATGGGTAGTTTTTATACCCCATTGTATCGCACAATGGAGGATGATGCCTACCATAATGCCGATCAGATTATAGGCCCATCTACAGCCGGGACGTTCAAGAACCCTAGTGACGCATTAAAGAAGCGCGAGGGGGGCGAGGACCCCATTGGTGATCTGTTTGAGAACATCATTCGGAATGCTGATGCCATTGTAAAATCTGGCCTAAAGAATGTTGCCATGCGGAATACCGCGAAGGGGATGGAGTTTGCCGGTCTAGCGGAGAAAGTACCTACTAGGTTGCAGGGCGCCAAGAATATCTTGACCATTCGGGAAAACGGCAAGGACGTTCATTACCGGATTGATGATCCCTTAATGATGGTTGCTATCAGCACGGCGCCACCACAGATTCAGAATAGCTTTGTGAAGGCGTTGGCTTCATTTTCTGGTTTTATTAGAAACACAATCACCCTTGCGCCCCCCTTCATGCTGGCGAACCTTTGGCGCGGCAGGCAGATGGCTTATGTGCAAGAGGGTGTCCCGTTCTTTAACTTCTTCACCCGTGGCTTCAAAGATACTTTGAAGCAAACTACGGCCTATACGTCCATTGGTGATGTGTCTGGTTTTGGCGGCTACACTTGGGGGCAGGGTGGCCCTGATGTTACTAAAGAATTGAAGCGCCGTGTTCGCATGGAAGATGGCACGGCTTCAATGCTGGACCGAGCGATGGGTTTTGTGAAAAGTCTGGAAAGGGCTGGCGAAGTTACCGAGTTTGCTGAACGTACTAGGCTCGTCAATCATTTGGTTTCCAAGGGTGTTGACCCCGATGAAGCTGCCTTTCAGGCTTATCTATTGGCGCCGTATTCAAGGCGCGGAATTGGAACCGGCATTTTTGGCGGTCTGATTTCAACTTTGGCCCCGTTGATTCCGTTCTTGAACGCCAAAATCCAAGGCACATACAGGCTCATGGAAAATGAAAAGAATCTAGGGGCTAAAAAATTCATAGGGCGCTTGGTAGCAAGGGGCGCGGTTCTTGGGTTGTTTAGTGTTGCCGCTGCTATTTATGCTGCTGAGTCAGACCCGGAAGAGTGGGACAATGAACCCATTGAACGGAAGATGCTGTATGACATTGCTTATGTCAATGGAACAACCGTTCTTTTGCCTCGTGCGTTTGAGGTTGGTACTTGGTTTGGCGCTATCCCTGTGATGGTGTATGACGCCTATCGCAAACAGCATGGCGGCGACCTAGCTAGGGCATTTGCTTTTGCATTTACTAATACCTTGGGCTCTAGTCCAATCCCTGCTGCCGTTGATCCCCTCCTGACAGTTATGACTAATTATGATTTCTTCCGGCAGAGGCAATTAGAAAGCGCGGGGATGCAGTCACGCCCCGCAAGTGAACGAGTGCAAGAGGATACATCTAGGGTTGCTGAGGGAGTAGCTTACGCCATCAATAATACCATTGGGCAGCTACCTCGTGGCGCTAAGATGGAAATATCACCAATCCAAGCGCAATCCATTTTGCAAGGCTATCTAGGCACCACGGGCGTCATGATACTGAGTGCTATAGATGGTTTCCTTGGATGGACGGGAGTAACCCCTGGCAAGCCTGCTGGGCCGCTTGGTGATCCTAATACACCCCTTGGTATCGCCACGACACTTTCTGGTATGCGGCGGTTCATCAAAGGCGATGAAGAAAAGGTTAGCCGGTTTGTTGGTGACTTCTATGATTTGAAGCGGGAAGTGACCCAATGGACAACGGCCATGAACGACGCCCGGCTTGCCGGGGATATGGCTAGGGCTAATGAGATTGCTTCTGAAAGGTCTGACTTGTTTAGTCTAAAGAAGCAGGTTGACAAGGCATCCCGCGATGTTGGTGAGATTAGCCGTAGGATGAGGGCTATTCAGAACAATCCTAATATGGACCCGCAAGAAAAGGCCGATGCCCTAGTACCATTAAGGCAACGGCGCAATCAGATAACGGGTACGATTATGGAGCAGGCTATGGATAGAGGTGTGAGATAGTTTCTATTTGTGATATTCCCGCCAACTCCATAACTAACTTCCGCCTCATCAGCGCGGGGTAATCATCCCAGCTTCCAATCAATAGAAAGCCATCTGCCGTGATGGCGTGTTTCCTTAGAAATTCCTCCCCATCTGCATCCGTGCCGATGGCGTTAATGGTTACGCCGCGAAGCTGTGCTACGTCGCGCGCAGCGGCGGTTGTAATTGGCTCCGCTTCCCCATCTGTGCTAAGGTCAATCACCGCGCGATCAGGATCACAGGGCGCCGCCTGTAAAGCATCAAGGCTGGCGTGGATGGCAGCGGCTATATCCGTGCTTCCCCATCCAGGGCGATTAACCGCGCGTAATTCCTGTGACAGCGCCAAGGCATCATACCGATTATGCAGCACCCGCCAGCCTAACACCGGGCGCGCTACGTTATCAAAGCCCATCACCGTGACCGCAATCGGTGGCTCCCGCTCAATGGCGCGCACCACATCATCACTAGCCAGCGCGGCGGCGGTGTAATCGCGCTGCGCTATCCAATGCGCCGGTAGGATAGAGGCAGAAACGTCCATCAACAGGACCAGGGCGAGGCTACAGATCATGATGCGTAGCCTCCCAGGCTGCTACAGTATCAGGCAATTCATTCTTGAGGATGGCATAGCATTTATCCGCCACCTCGATATGCTCTGGCTGTGTTCCATTCCCGCGCCTGACTTCGCAGTAATGCAGCCATGAGCGAATGTCGCCTTTCATATAAACTCGGCTTGTGGTTAGTCCCTCGGGCAAGACTGACCGCGCCACTTCCTTAGCGATACCAAGTTCAAGGGCGGCATTATAGATAGCATCCGCCTCCATCTTGATCTTTGTTTGGGCTTCATCCCACCACTTCATGATTTCAGGATCGCGGCAGGGTTTAGACTTCTGGCGGTTCTTCGGGTCTTGCATCCTGGCCGGGCGGTTACTGGCCTCAGGTAAGGCGCTGGTCGCAGCATACCTCTGGCTAAATTCTTGTGGCTTCATTTTGTGCCTTAGAAGCTGACGAGTAATGTCCCGTTCAGTGATGATTTCCAGGCACATATCGGCCATTTCAAACGGGGACCAATGCTTGTGCTTGATAAGGTATGAAATCAACGGGGCCGCTTCATCGTTTGGCTTGGCGCTTACATTGCTGACACGGGCGATGTAGCCAATCATCTGATCGGCGTTGGGTGTTACCCAAACCAGATTCACTTCTGACATGGTATCTCCTTATTGCTTGATGATTAAAGGCGTGAACACTTCAAGAATATCGGCCTTCTGTCTTTCCCATTCATCCCGCTTGGCGTTTATGAATGTGCCAAATTTAATGGCGTCTTTTATTGCTGCGTCTCCTGCGGAGTTTTGGGAGTCAGTTAGGGAGCCAAAGGCATTCCTCAAAAATCTTGGCTGCTCTGCGGTGAATGACAAAATAAATTTCAAAGCCCAAGTGGCTGAATAGTCGGCGTGGCGCTCGGCCATGTATATAGCTTCTTGAACGCGGGTCAAGCCATGCCAATTATAGCGATGGTGTTGGAGTCTCCAATCCCACATTTTTTCTATAGCGTCTGAAATCCTTTTTTCAGGGAATGGTCCATGGTTATAAAGCCAGCCCTCCATTGCCGATACGGCGTCCGAGGCAACCTCTGATTTATGCTCAAGTCGCCGCAAGGATCGGACTATAACAATAGCCAATCCCCGCTTAAGGACTTCCACATGCGGAAGAATATCATCATCTTTACTGATGATACCACTTAGCCCTATGTCTAGGACTTGCTCAATGGTCAGCATTGTATCTCCTTATTTACTCGGGGCGGGCGTGTTGGAATACGCAATCAAAGCGGTTCCCACTTTAACAGCATGGTCGGGAGTTAGCGGGACAAGCCATACTTGGCCTTCTGTTATATTACACACGCGAAGAACAACCTTATCGCATAGTTCTTCTAGGTGCTTAAAGGTTCCTGGTTCATGGATCACAACAACCTTGGAATCAAAACATTCCACTTCTTCCCATTTGGCCATGATATATCTCCTTATTTGTTTAGGTTATCTACTGCTTGCCTAGCATGGGCTATCAATTTCTCCATGCTTTCCTTGTGGACCTTTTTATTGATGGCGCGTTCTAGGTCATTGACACACTCTGTCAGGATTGAGGCCAGACCTTCTGCCTTGCCTTGCCATAAGCCTGCGTTACGGGCTGATTGCCCTACTAGGCGTATAGCTTCCATGGCGCCCTGTTTGTGTTCTTCTAGTGCCGCTTGCGCGGCTTTCGCCCGTTGAAAGTTGTTCTGAGATACCTCTGCCCATTCCTTACAGGCTTTGTCTAACTGTTCTATTTCATCGGCTGCCTTATGGTGCATGTGTGGTTCAAAGGCTGCTCTATCTCCAAGGTCTCGCAAATGGGCAATAGTGATGGCGAGGTGGTCGGTTACAAGGTCAGTCATTGCAGGATCGTCCCTTCATATTGTCTGAGATCAATTGAATACCACTTACCATTGCTACAAGGCCCTGCAACGCAGACAACCGCCTCGGATGGGTCACAATTATATCCGTCCATCTCAAACCAATCCGTGATTGGGATTGTCTCGCCTGTGTCTAGGAGGGCAAGCCTTGTGCTTCGGTTTATGGCTTCGATGTTCATTTCTTGCTTAACCCCCAAGCGCATCACGGGCCAATCTCTCTGCTTTATCCCGTCTGTATTTCCAATTCTGCGGTTTATCTTCATCGCGGTCTAAAAAGTAATTCAACGCCTTCTCTAACTCCGCAATGCGGGTAGCCGATACTTCCCTACCAGCTTCAATCCCCATTTTGTAAGCCGTGTGGGTGGCGTCAATTTGATCCATTGTGAACATCTTTGTCTCCTTTCAGCGCGGCGAGCGCGATTTCCTGAATTGACACGCGGCGCGGTTGGCCTCGTACTTGAGGACGGTCTAGATATTCAATATGGCGCAACGCCTTCTCTAAATCTTCAATACGGCGCCCCTTTTCCAAAAGGGCCTGCGCTAATTGTCCAGTTAAAACATCATGCTGACTTGTGCCAATCTCCCCCTTGAGGGCCAGCATACGAACCTTATCCCAATCCACATAAATTTCGCCTTCAACCCTTGGATGGAGGGCGGCGAATTGATCTACTTTATAGGTCATTCTTTGTCTCCTTCTGGGTTGCCATCAATCTTCCATTCCATCTTTTTGAAAGATGCCACATTAATAACCTTCACGATTTCAATGCGGAGTATGCGTAGCCTGTTATTATGTTCATACCATCCGTTCCGCCCTTGCGCGAAAACAATTTGCGCTTGATTCCACGCATCTTCATAGGTGGCGCCACCACCAACCTCCCGAACAGACTGAACATCAGTAAGTAGGTTTTCAATTTCGGCATATACTTTATAGCCAAGGCCGGTCATTTTTTGTCTCCTTTCTTCGGTTTTATCTGTGGCACAAAGCTTGTCGGCATGGTCACACCAAAAACGGCCCGAAGCCCAGGATTCAATAGCCGCTTTAATTCCCTCTTTTTAAGATGCAAGGTTTCACCCCGAAAACTTGATCCTTTTGGCGCTGGGCTTCCGTGAAAATTTATAACAAATACATCGGTCATTCTTTGTCTCCCTCCAAAGGAACAATAGCTAACCTATATCCTGCCGCCCTAAGCACATCATCAAAGATGTGGATTGATGGTCTGATACCGTCATAGCGCCATCGGAATATGACTGACCTATCATATCCCGCCCTATCGGCGGTTGCGGCCACGGTCATTCCCCCGTCCTTTATCAGCCTTATCAACTCTAACACCATTGGATGCGCGGGCCTTTTTCCTGGCATACATTTCTTCCACTTCTTTGTAGAATTCCCATCCCTTCAATCCGAAGGGCTTGGCCGCTGCAATCAAAACCTCAAGCCTTGGCAAACAACGACCCTTCTCCCAATTTATCAGGGTGTTTTCTCCAATCCCTGCTTCATCGGTGTATGTCATATTTGCCATATTAGCACGGCTTCGGTGTTTGTAAAGGGTTTCACCGAAGGCCATTGAGAATTTTGTTTTATCGGTAGAACGCATGATCGTTGATCCTTAGTGCTTTGCGTGGTGCGACATTTGCCGCCCGAAAGAACACGGCGCCCTCGGTAATGTCTGGATAGCCATGAAGGGCTAGGCGCGCCACTTCCAGAGCCTTGTTCCATGCTTCCCTATCGGTTGGCTGCCTGTCCCTATTGCTGGTGCAGACCCAAGAGAATTGGCATGTATTCCCTCGGCGCTGGTAGATTGCTTCGCATGGATCGGAGGGCCATCTTTCATCCTTGGTGCGGTTCATCACAACATGGGCGACCGCCAGCATCCCAATTTTGGGCTGATTACGGGCTTCCCAATAGATGTTCCTTGCCATGCAGTTCACATGGTCAATGTTGATTGGTTCTGGTTCTGGCAGAAACTCAATCACATTCACCACTTCCACCTTTGGCGGGTTTTGAATCTTGTCTAAGATCAGGAACCCGATAGCGGTGAAGGTGATGGTATGAAGGATGGCGCTAATGACATGCTTCATGGCTTTCTCTTGGGTTAATCGTTGTCACGAATTGCTGATTGGCTCTTCGATGATGTGTTTGTGTGACTGGTAGTATCCATTCATGCACTCAACATTTTCAAAGAATCTCCATTCTTCGTCATCTGAACAACCAATTAACTCATGCCATGTTGCATAAAGTGGTTCCCCCAAAATCCAATCAAACCACTCAATCAAAATAAGGCCATCTCTTTCCATCACGACAGCCCCTTGATTCGCAACATAGAGTTTGCCATTTTTTCGTTCGTATTTATGGACTCCACACCCAATAAGTGGCCAGGGATTTTTGGATTCAGACATTTGATTTCCTTTCATGTTTGGAGTTAATCGTTGTCAAGGATAGAGCGGTTTACCAAAGAAAGTTGCAGATATAAACTCTGCCTTTGCTTTTCGGTAATAATCAACCGCTCCAACAGCTTCAGCATATCTTCCTTCGCCACCATCACCACGGCAGGGCCAGCAGCAACAAGCGCGCGGTATTCTTCATCTTTCATGTCACCCTCCGGCGCAAAGCCAAAATGATATTGGCGATAGCCTGACCATCCGGCCAAATGGGATTGCCTTCATTGTTCCGCTCAGTGGCGACCAATGATGCCTCCACAAGACCGGCGTTATGCTGCTCATCCAACTGGCGCAGCAGCTTCACAACCCGCCCGGCTAGGCTGCCTTCTTCCGCCGCCACAAACTGCCCGTCTAGGGCTAGTAGGGCTAGGTGATAGTCCTGCTTTAGCTGGAAATCCACAACCGCCTCAGCGGCCTTCTCAGGGGGAATCCAGCCTGTTTCGACAAGGCGCGCTCTAACCTCGCATCCGGTGGTGGACGCGGTTGATTCACAGTCAAATTGCATGGGGCTTCCTATTCTGATTTTGGTGTGGTTAGGTCAATTACAAAGCGGCTTTTATCTGTCTCAATCTTGTGAGCGATTTCTTCCACCGATCCAATGGCACAGATTCTTGAGTCGCCTTTCAGTTGAATCATAGAAAGATTCTTGCCTTCATGGTAGTGACTTCCTTTATCTTCCTCTATGGCGTCAATGGCATCTAAATTGACGAGGACTAGAGTTGTTTTGTCTTGGGTTTTCTTTTCATCTCCAAGTTCTGGATTCAAGACCAAACAATTCACTTTCAAAAAAGTCATTTTATTTCTCCTATGCGTTGCCGGGTGGGCCGTGGTACATCACGGCATCCTCGGATGGTTGCGGCAATACTGCCAATAACTGCTTGCTGGTTTCCATAAAGAAATCAGTCACTTCCCTGACCGCTTGAGCAACCTCAGTTTCTTCCGTGGTTTGCTGCATGAAGATCATAATTGCGTAGATGGTTCCCATAACCACGCAAGGAGAAGTTTCAACGTCCCGATTGTTCTGGTGCATGAAGTTCAACATCACATCACGCATAGACAGGATATATGCTTCTTCCTTATCCACGGGGAGTTACCTCTTCCATAATGGCTACATAGCCAGCAATATCAATATGACTATCCTGATGGCCTGGGGTTTGCATAAGCCGGGCAATCTTCACCAGTAGCATCATCATCGCCACATCATAGGCGCTGAGATATTCCTGCTGCGGGCGCTGCTGTAGCCAGAAATTCCAAAGGGTGGCAATCCAGTTGTGGTTTGCTGTCTTGTCCCCGTATTCCTTTTCTCGTGGACCGGAGACAATTTCCTTGACCTTATCCAGAAAGGGTGCTGCTTGCATGATGTTCTCCTAGAGTTTTGCGGTTTGAAATTGTTGGGCGAGTTCCAGAAATACCTTCCTGGCTTCCCGGTTAGTCTTTAACTCCGTGCGGCTGGTAATGCCGCAATGCTCCCGTAGCGCAGCTATGGCGCCATCCTCGGAAATATCTAGGGCTAAGCCCTCCCGGTGTATCCATTGCTGGAACCTTAGATTCCGGCAAAGCATACCGGCAGAAGCTATGGCCTTATCCCCTTCTTCTGCGTCCCGTCCCCTAACGGGTTCTTCGTTCTCGTCAATGTGAACCAAGGCGCAGCCAAACCTAGAACCCGCTGGCGCTGCGAACAGGTCCAGGGGGACTTGGTGAGGATGGATAGCAAGGGTGATGTAACTACCCTTGCCATCCTGCCGCATTGAAACCTTCACGGCTTCAAACGACATGGCTGCATCTTTAGCCTTCACCATCAATAATCTCCGAGTTTCTCCATTGCTCGTCAGTTATAATCCTAAAGGTTTGCGGTTTATCGGAACGAATAGGGGTGCTGATAAACCACTCATCTTCATTTGCACTAAACTGGAACAGAATGGCATCCCACGTATCCTTTGGTGGGTTATCAAATGCTCCATTTGTCTTAGTGATTAGGGGCGCCATCTTTGTTACCTTAAACAAAGTCACAGGCGCTACCGTTTCAGTTGCCCCCATTGCGGGCCTCATGCTCGTCAAGAACCCGTTGAAGGTTAGGGGGCGCCCAACCAGTAGGCTTCAGAATCTTCCCGTCTGACCGGCGAGTTACCAAGCCCGTTTCAGGATCAACCTTAGCCATGTTAGAAACATGCACAGCATCCCACAGTTCCTTCATGGGCCAGCCACGGGATAGGCCATAACCAATGCAAACCACGATAATATCAATGATTGCATCGGCAATGTCGCGTTCCGCAAAGGCTTCCTTAAACTCCTCGGTTTCCTCACGGATTAGTTCGGCATACATATTGGCTTGCTTTGCGTTAAACCGATCCACGGTTTGACCGCAAGCCGCCATGAAGTCTGCCTGATCGTCAAAGATGCTCATATTCCAAGTTCCTTTTCTTTCTCTTTATCCCTATCCGGCAAAGGCGACCAAGCGATATACCCCTTGGTGTCGTCTTTGATGCAGCCAATGACTGCCACACCAGCCGGTGTAAGCAGCAGACATTTCCTTTCCCTAGGGCAGAGGTTCATGTCATATACCCATGCCGCCAAGCCAGATAGAGCCGGGATCATTCCCAAGTCCTGGGGCTAAGTTTGCGGGCTGCTTTATACCAGCAGGCGCCGATACTATCCCAAAATCTATCCTTGTCCTGCTCATAGGAAACCCATGTTTCCACACACTTGTTGACATTGTGTAGATACAGTTCCCCACTAGCTACCGCTTTGGAAGCGGCATCAAACCCGTTGCGAAGCATGGCAGCCGCAATGAGTTCCTTGGTGTGTGCCACTACTCCGTGCGCCATATCCGTACCCCCTCGCCTTCCAATCCTGTATGTTGCCGCTTCACGGTAAATTTACGAAAAAGTTTCCGGCCATGGACCGATACAAAGACACATGCCGCTTGGTATTTCTTTTGGACAAAGAAGGACTCCCCTACGTTCATGATCTTCATAGTATGCAGAATTGAACGATTGATAGGCGTCATTTTTTCTGCATGTGGAATAGGTATTTCAATACCCTTTTCAATCTCGATTTCCATTCTTTACTCCTGTAATTAAAGCCGAAACTGGCAAGTCATTTGCCATTTTCAATGGGAACCCATTTCCCGTCTAAGAGGCCGATAAGATCACCTGCCTCCCATTCTTTATCTGGCCTGGGCAGAAGGTCTAACTCTCGCTTGATCCATCCGTCCGGTGCTTCCGCATAGACTCGCACCAATCTAACGGGTTGATCCCCTTCAAGTCCCACCATGTCTTTTCATCTCCAAACATATGTAATTCCAGATGATGTTCGGCGCACAAAGGCACGGCCCAATCATCCCCTGATTTCAGCCCCATTGCGGAAGGTTCCGCGAACATGAGGTGGTGAGCCTGCGACCACCTATCGCAGATCAGGCAACCATGCTGCCTGACCTTTGAGAGATACGCCTTGCTCCGGTAGCGCCTACTCTTCATCAGAGTAATTCTCAAACTCACTTTCGTCAGCGAAGGAAATAGTTTCCTTCAAAACTTCCTCAAGGATCAAAGAAGCAGAAGAAGATACTCCTTGCTTCAATGAAAGCGCGTCCTTAATTGCGGAACGCAATTTAATGACTGCTTCGTTTGCTTGTTTTGCACTAGCTTGAGCCTCATTAGAGGCGCCCGCATGTTGCCTAGCCAAAAATTGCCAATGGTCATTTTCCTTATTTTGGTATGCTGGGTCGGCTTCAAGCGCGCCTAGAAGGCGGTCTCGCTGCCGCTTCATTGAAGCAAGCGCATCTTGGAGGCGGTCGTTTTCCGCAACCAAATGTGCAAACTTCTCAAAAAAAACTACGTCCATGGTTTTCCCTATCAAAAAGGCACAGAATCATCATCGTCACGGGACGATGAACCACCAGAATTCTTTTCATACGGCTTTGCCGCGACCAGGGAGAGGAATGTGCCACCATTCTTGGTGGGCTTCTTCCATCCTGAAAGCTGCATCTTCAGGGGTTGCTCCTTCTTTGCCATTGCAACGAGGTGATTCAGGGTATCCCGAGAGATTTCCAAGTTGCCGGTATAGTCCGGCGCCTTGGGGTTTGTCTTTTTATCCTGATGGAACAGGACGCCACCGGGCGGGTAATTGCTCATGCTTATGATCCTTTCAATTCATTTCGACGGGCGGTGAAGGCGCTTAGAAGTCCGTTATAGGCTTCCTCACTAAAGTCCCTCACGCGCTTGATTGCTCCATTCTTGTTGTCTGACCAAAATCCCTTCAACTCATCGTCCGTCCTGACATCAGGAAGGAAGGTCTTGATGGTGGTATCAATCCAGGCGACAAGGGTTTCTTCATCTTCCTTACTCAAGGCAGGCTTGGGCGCCTCGGCCTTGGGGGCTTCTGGCTTACCGTTCAAGTCGTTTGGATTGGTGGCGTCTGCATCCTGTTCGCCGGTTTCAACCTTGAACAACTGCCGCATGAAAATCTTGTCTGCATAGGACATGGCTGAACCGGCAGACTGCGCCCCTTGAATTGGGTGCAGGATATTCAGGGACGTGAAGTTTAGCTTTTCATCCCCACTGGAATGAAAAATGTCCACGTTGTAAGTGAAGTTAATGGCGCCTGACTTTCCAAGATTGGGAAGATGCTCAAAGTTGACCACCTTGAGAACCCAAGTCAGGCCATGCTTGGCTGCGACCTTCCCCACTTCGGCGTAGTAGTTATCAATGGGGACATAGTTATATCCCCCGTGTTGGTTCTTTACACCCTTTGCAAGTGAATTGACTTCACCTGTTACAGCCACAATGGCCTTTGTGATGTTAGACATTTTTAGCCTTTCGCGCATTGCGCCGGTTTAGTGTGATTGTGCCGTAGCCGGAGCCGTAGCCGTCGCCGGAGCCGTCGCCGTAGAAGTAGCTGCTACCGTCGCCGTTGCCATAGCCGTTGCCGTAGCCGTAGTCGGAGCCGTAGCCGTAGCCGGAGCCGTCGCGGGTGCCGTAGCCATAGCCGCAGCCGGAGCCGTCGCGGGTGCCGTAGCCATAGCCGCAGCCGTTGCCGTAGCCGTCGCCGTCGCCGTAGCCGTCGCCGTCGCCGGAGCCGTAGCCGGAGCCGACTGGCCTAAAAGCAGAGTCCATCACAAACCCCACCCATCAGAAACGGGGACGCAAAAAATCTCAGAACCATCGGGAATATCAACATCAGCAACAGGGCGAAGATCGGCCTTGGCCTTCTTGGGATTATCAATCATCCCGGCAAAGCCAACTGACTCCCACTTAAACACATGCAGCGCACGAGTAAGCATGATGCGGCCATCCTTGCGGGTAACATCGCCCGCAAAAATCCAACCCCGGTCAACCACAACCACGGCGCGGCTGCCCTTGGCTGCATTAACTGGCGCATATTCAACGCCATCAATAATCACGTTCTTCATTTCATTCTCCTTGTTAGACATGGTTATTCCTTTCCTTCTTCTTCCTGCGCCCGCAATGCAGCCCATTGGCTACACCATTCAGACACAGCGCAAAAATCCTCACACTTCTTGTTCTGGCCCGGCCTCTCTACAACCGTTGCCTTGTTTTCCTTTGCGTATTCCTCGGCTTCTTCCTTATGTTCGGGTTCAAACAATTTCAATGCCCGCTTCCGCCCATCCTTCATCACGGCCAACTGACCGGGGCTATACCAGCGTTCTTCCGGGGTGCATTCCGGGGTATCACCCCAATCCATAAGGGCCTCGGCATCCTTGTGAATCTTCACCCGCTCATTGAAATACTGCTCGGCTGCTTCCGGCGACCACAGAGGAATATCAATCACCTGCATTGCAGCCTGGGGATAGTTCTGGTCAGTCTTGGCCCTAGCGCGCATCCAATCCCGCATGATAGCATTGATGGATAGGCGCTTGATTTCAAACCCCTTAACCTTCCTGACAAGGTGGGCATAGCAATTAAGCTGCCGCTCCCAATCCGGCTTAGGGTTCATCACGTTAAAGGTGCTGGTCAGCTTGTAATCGCTGATAGCGCACGTCCTAGTCCCGTCCTCATCAAGATTCATGGACTGAAGATCAATGCCGCCGCTAATCCGCCACCCGTCAACTTCAATGAACAACCGTTCCTCGGCTTGGTGTTCATCATCAGAACCCTTCTCAACCACTTCATGCAGGGCGCTACCGATGATGGCCCAAAGCCTGTCAGAAACATCTTCAACGATTTCTTCCTGATGCTTCTGAGTCATCATCCTAACGCGCGGGCTGCCAATCAACTGAGTGACAGAGATATTGGCATTGCCACGGCTATAGGTGTTTCGGTTGGCATAGTTCATAAGGGTTTGAGGCAACCCATACTTGTTGGTTAGTTTTGCCATTTACTGTCTCCTTGTTATGCGTTATATACAGGAACATTTATTGGATTGCAAGAGGTTTTTTATGGTCACTTTCATGATTTATGGTGAACCTGCGTCTAAGGCTAATAGTCGCAGGCTAGTTCGGCGGGGTAAGGGTATCATCCCCATTAAGTCTGCAAAGGCGTTGGCTTATTGTGACGCCTTCATAAAGCAATGCCCCGTGCTGGATACCTTATTGGATGGAGAGTTAGTTGCCCATATCCATATTTGGTATGCCAGTCAGCGCCCTGACCTAGACCCTAGTTTGATTCTGGATTTAATGCAGGATCGCATTTACCAGAATGATAGGCAGGTCAGGGAGATGCACCTATACCATTGGATTGATAAGGAAAATCCAAGGGCGCAGATTACTATAGAAAGTAGGTTTCCATAATCCACCATACGCTCAGGCTTCCGACAAGGAACCCTGACAGGGCCATGAAAAGAACAAGGACGGCTGCTTTATTTCTGCTGATTGGCTTCATCCTTTCATGATTAAATAGATAAACAAACCAGACGCCACTACGCATGTGTAGATGGCTAGCGTCCTTTCAACTTTATCGGTTGTAAATACAGCCCATGATAGGCTTAGTGCTGCTATGCAGCCGACTATTGCAAAATAGAAGATCATGGCATGTCCTTCATGGCTTTTGCGCCGCATTGGCAGCAATGTGTTCCATTACAATTTTCTGGATTTGCGGTATCAACTTTGCCATCCATATAATCCAAATGACGTTGATCACGTTTGCGGTGATGATGGTTTTCCCCTGAAGTCTCTACAAAACGCTCAATCGCCATTCGCATTGGCACTTCAGCTAAAATATGCTCGGGATGGGCAGGAATAAAGCTGCCGCAATTCGGGCAAATTGGGCGCCCCTCCTTGAAGGTATTTAACCTAACAAAGAATCTTTCAACTTCACCCGCATAGAAGTAGTATTGCATCATTCTGATTCATCCTCTTGAATGACTAATCTACCCTTCAGAACACCAACAATCTCAGGTGCGGGGTATGGTGATATGGTATTCCAAAGTTCAATGAAAAGAACCCTTGCGTGTTCGCTTCCGTCTGCCTTGACTGAACCATACATGAATGTCTTTCGCCTTGATGATTGATCCATTTGGCGCGCTCGTTCATGGCTTTACCCTTTCGAATGCGATCACCCACACCCAGGGGTTTGCTTCCCAGGCGCCGGCGCCGTTGATGCTGTTCCAGACTTCACGAAAAGCATCCGCTGGGTCACTCCAATTCTTTGGATGCGGCACGTCCCGAAACGCGCTGTAGTAATAGTCACCGTCGCCGTGGTGGATGGCGCGGACGCCTTCAGCTATTGCGTCGCTTTCGCTTGGATGCTGGCCTTCGATGTCCTGCAACCGCTCCACCCGAACATCCGTGATGCGGAGCGTGATGCGCGATGCCCAGCGCGGCATGTGGATCGAGGGGCGCCATTTGAAGGGCGGCGGTGGCCCATTGCTGGTTGCTTTATACCAAGCGTCACATGGTTCAGGGTTCAATTCGATTGGGTATTGCGCCCAAGTCTCCCGCACCCAAAGCAGGTCGCCGGGGGCGCCGTAGGGGCAGCGAGCTACAAGCCGCCCGAGTCGGTTGTCCGCTGTCCACCAGTGCCAATCACGGCTCATGCCACGCGGGTTCTCTGGCGTTTTCCTCTCTCCGCAGTACGCATCAATGTACGGATCGGTGCGGGTAGTGGGGTGTCGGTCTGGTGTTGATTGGACAAATGGCGCTGGCTGCGGCTTCATCACCCGCCGCGTTAGCGTCTTGTCGCCCTTCAAGATGGCGCGGACTTCCCAATCGCGAAAAGGAATAGGGCGCTCGCTCATGGCTGGCGGTCCTCCGCTTCCAGTTTCGCGTGAATGAGGCTCGCTTGATCTTGAAGCGCTCGTTTTACAATATCGCAAAATTCAGTGACCACCGTTTCGCCGTGCCTTTTTATCATTTCCTTTTTGCAGGCTTCCAAAACATCAGCCGAATATCGCACACCATCACGCAATCCGGCCTGATAAGTGGCTTCGCAGGCAGACATGATGTCTTTTGGTTGCACTTCAACGTTCATGGCTTCACCCTTTCGAATTCGATGACCCAAACCCAGGGGTTTGCTTCCCATGCGCCGACGCCGTTGATGGTGTTCCAAAGGCGAGTAAAGCCTTCACGATAGCTGCTCATGCCCACGTCAGTTTCATCAATCCAGCCGACCGGCTCACACCCCTCTGCCCGCGCATCATCCTCGCTAATATCCTGCAACCGCTCCACCCGAACATCCGTGATGCGGAGCGTGATGCGCGATGCCCAGCGCGGCATGTGGATCGAGGGTGTCCACCTTTTGCCATATCGGTGCATGCCGTAATTGCCAACGGCGCGGCCAGCATCGCCCTCTAAGACGTGCCCATGCGAGGAGAACAACGGATTCCCGTCGCCATCCCATCCCCACGCACCACACTGGCTATCGGCCTTATAGGCGACGTGATACTTCAGCCCTTCGCCATGCGCGACTGCCTCCCGCACCCAAAGCGTGTCGCCTGGGGCGCCGTAGGGGCAGGCAGCTAGCGCTCTGGGGTTGTCTGGTTTGTGGCGTCCATACATTATGGGCGCTTTGATATGACCGAGCGATGTCAGCTTCATTACCCGCCGCGTTTGCGTCTTGCGGCCGGCAAGAATGGCGCGGACCATTTCGGCGCTGAATATGATGGGGCGCTCGGTCATGGCTTCACCTCCGGTGGTGCGGGAAGGGGCATCCAGTGGGTGGGCTCGCATAAGTAGCCTTTTGGTCCGTAGCGCCACTTAGCGCGATGGCGATAGGCAATTTCGTATGTGAGAGTTTCATCCCAAATCAGAATAGCGGAGCCATCCTTTGGCGCTGTTTCAATCGGTTGCCAGTCCATCACTTCTCCTCCCCCGCCGCAAGAACGGCTTCGACGAGGGTATCGCGCCAACCACGATGCGGGTCTTGCTCTGCCTTCATCAGCGTCAGGACGGCACCATCATCCAGCCCGCGAAGGAATGCGGCGATCATTTGGGCCGTCTCCAGCACTGATAATGACGTGCGACGGTTGCCGCTTGGTAGCGTGACAAGGAAGGATGGGGATTTCTCCCACGCAGTCAGCAGCGCGGCGCGGATAGGTTCGCTCATCACTTCCCCTCCCCCGCTGCGCGGATGGCGGCGGTGCGCTTTTTCCGAGTCATGTCGTTCCAAGTCGCATTGCGTAAAAACCAATCCTCTTTGCGATCATAGTCTCTCAAAAACGAAGGGTCTTTAATCACTTGCTGATACCATTCGCGCAGGCTCGGAAGACATAAGGAGACATCGTATTTCGCCATCACTTCTTCTCCTTCGCTGTGTCGCGGATGGCGGCGGCAAAATACTTCCCATACGCATTCATATGGTCGCCAATGCAAGGTAACTCGCAACGCCGCGCCGCTTCCTCCATCCCCTCCCGGCGCGCGGTGGCGAGGGCAGCGCGAAGGCGGGTGATTTCTGCGGCTTGTTCCACAATTAGCGCCTCACGCGCTGCCTTCCTCTGTATAGCTGCCTCAATATCATCAGGGCTAATCGCAGTTAGCCAAGGATCATCACTCATCTTTCTTCCTTTCAGGCGCATCAATAAACTTGACCGTCACTTTCATGTGGGCGCCGAGTTGAGCCAGCGTATTTGCAATGTCGGAAAGGCTCATGTTGCCGCCATGCGCGCGCCTTTCTGCAATGTGCTTGCGCCACCCCTTTTGCATCATCGCTTCATAAAGCGCACGAGATACCTCTGAACAAAGGCTGGCATAGATGTAGCCTTCGGATTTGATGTAGTCGGTCATTCTTTCTTCCCTTCCAGCGCGGCGCGTATCTCAGCAGATTCATTTTCGCGCATTTTCTCCATACCCGCTTGTCGCGCATCAAGTCTGGCGTGACGCGCTAGAAGCTCGCGGGCTTCCTTCCGCCACACATCAAGAACGGTAACGGCGTCGGCTGCCATATCTTCGGGGTCGTTTTCCACCAAGGTCTCTACTAGGCGCGTCAACTTATTCGCGCGGGCTTGTAACTCCTTGACTTCATACTGGTGTATGAACTTGGCTTTCTTGGTTTCTGCCTCCAACTCCGCCACGCGCGCTTGCAGCGCCGTTGCTTCATCGGGCGTGAGGCAGGGGCCGAGGTAATGAAACGTGCGCCCGCCGTAAGGTTGTATTTTGGGCCACGTTTGTTGAGCGGCATCCCAAAAGAAGGCCATAAACGGACCAACGGGATCATCATAATACTTCGCCTGTAACCAATGCCACCCATCCTTCTCAGGATTAAGCGGCACTCCTGGCTCACCGTGCCAGCCGCCGGGCGCGGGTGTGGTCTGGTCGCTCATCTCACCCGCTCCAAGATTGTCATGATTTCGGAAAGATGCGCGAAGCACGCATTTGATAAAGCCACATACTTTATCAAAAAGTGTAAGAATGGCGCCAACATAGCGATGATCGCCACCATCAAAAAGACGCGCTTGACGTTACTCATTCCGGCCCAGCCGTTGGTTTCGGTCATGTCAGCATCTCCAGCACAATCGTAGGCACAAGCACAGCAAGACCGGCAAGGGCAATCAGTTTAATATCCCGCTCCAGCTTCAAGATGGCCGTGCGCTGCGCCGATGCGTCAGCCTCCAGCCAGCCTAATCGCGCTTCAAGCGATGGCTTGGGGGCGGGGTTCATCTGACCTGCCCTTTGTATTTCCCATGCTTTCCATTCTTCATCGGTCATTTTGGCATCCCCCCCCATCTAATACCGCTTGAAGAAACTTTTCCATTTCAGTGATTTTGCTTTTAGGGCCATCCATTTTGATACGATATTGATGCTGAACCAATCCCCTATCCACATCAATTCGTATTTCCAGCCCGCGCCAAAACGCTTCGCCCTTGATCCAAGATTCAAACCCCGAAAGGCGCCCGGCAACCCAAGTTAAACGCAATTCACCCCACGGCTCTTTCACGCTTTCAGAATGAGCGGGGATGCTGCCAAGTTCTGCATAAGCAGGCTTGTAACTTTGTTGCGCTGCCCATTTAAGCTGGGCGCAATGTGCAATGCGTTCTTCCTCGGTCATACAAATCTCCCATCGCGCCATGACTTCTCCACAGCCATCCAAGACCTGCCAATGGATTCCGCAATATAATCCAAGGAAAACCCATCAGCTATATACTGCTTGGCCTCAGCGACCTCCGCATCAGTCCAGCGGCGGCGTGTGCGCTCCCTTGTGCTGCGGCGTTTGCTGCCTTTACCAATCTCATAATCATCATCCACCTTGCCTGGGATAGCCACGCCATTAAAGCCCTGCACCGGACCTTCAAAGTCCTGCAACACGCTCTTGATTGATGCTGTCAGATCGCCCGCTTGTACCGGCGTTGAATGTCCCAATCCATACACAAACCGGCGCATGTTCTCTGCCAAGATCATGGCTGTGTTTGCATCGCCTGACATTTCAAGCGCCCGCACAAGCAATTCATACCGCATATTTTCATCTTCGGTCATTTCTTCCGCGCCTCCACAAAATGTTCTGCCGCGTCCCAAATCCAATCCATGCCATAACCCGTTGTTCCTGGGTTTGCGTAGTGCGCTTTCAGGATTGCCAGCGCAGCCTTCTCCACCAATTCATCCCTTGCGGTCTTGGTGGTGTCCACCGGCGTGTCGCTGATATAGACCTCGCTAACAAGGTCCATGTCGCAGTTATTTACATCTTCACTAAATCTGCCGTTGTCAGTCCAGCAATCAGTCCCGTCCCCCCAAGGAAAGGTAGTCAGACCACGCCTTCGCATCGGCCCAACAACATCGCCGCCCCTAGTGCGGTAGTATTTCCCTGCTTCTATCTTCATGTTCATTCCTCCCATGTCACCTTCATTACCTTCACAAGATCGGTTCTTACCGAGATGCTTGCCGAATAATTGGCTTCTTCCTCGGTTTCATAATAAAACATGCTAGGAAAACCCCTCCAAAGGATGATCCACTTCTCTACAATGACGGGCTTGTTGCGGATGGTGTAACCTACTGCATCCCCATTTATTGTAGTCACCCGTTCAACAAGCGGTCTGTAAAGCCCGATAAATTCATAGCCCGTTGAGGATAAATGGGGTTTGGGCAGAACCTTAAACAATGTTACCGCGCCATAGTAGCTTTTAAAATTCCGGTCAAGGCAAACCACCGTCTGACCAGTGTTGGTTATTACTTCCTTATCCCAGTCAATCATTTCCAATCTCCTTAATAAAGGCATCTGCATATTGAAGGGCCTGTTTTGCTGCTGATGTAGGAGCAAAATTATAGGCTAGACGAGGAAGAATACGAGAAGCGATTTCTACCCTATCCACCTTCGGTGGGGCGCCCTGGTTAATCACGTCCTTGAAGGGGTCAACCACGATAAGGTTAACCTCTGAGATTAGATCATAGTTTGATTCCGCGCCGTTGTAATAATAGTTCCCCTTACTGTGCCAACTCTCTTTTGAGATCTGGCAGAAGAACGGCGCGCTAATATCCGTGCCAGCAACCAGCGGTCCATAAATCCGACCACACCGCGCTCGGTAGTATTTCCCTTCTTGAAGGTTCATGTCATGTCTCCTTTGATGCGCTGAAGCAAAGCCTGGGCTGTAATGCCAACAGGGGTTGGCTTCGTCGGGGCATCGTTTGCCGGGCGATTGATAGTGTCACGAGCAATGTGTTCCATCAAACCAAGGGCGCTGATTTCCGCCGCACGGCGGCGCTGGGCGTCCGGTGAAAGGTCATTACTGCCTTCTGTGGCGGCTATCAGAGCCTTCTTAGCCCGGCCTGCGGTCTTGCGTATATGCTTCCTGGCAACCGGCCCAATGACCTCCGTAGCCCGTTCTGCTGAGATACGGCGCAAGCCTGCGGAGCGTTCAGTGGTGAACACTACACCTTCTTCCCGGAGTGCTACGCGGCGGGCAGAGGCTAGGACATGGCGACACTTGGTAATGTCGCGCCCAATAGCCTGAGAGGCCAGCGCCAGCGTTACAATGCCTTCTACGGGGCAGGCAATTAGAAGGTCTGCCAATGTGCGAGCATCAGCGGTTAGTTCTGTTTGGATCATTTGTCTTTCCTTTTAATGCGTTGAGTTGCGACGCGGTGCGGAGCGAAGCGTCAAGAGGTGACGCGTGGTTGAATGGTTTTCCGGCCATCCCGGCGCCGAAGCGGCGGGAAAGTCGGAGCGTTGAGTTGCGGTGCGAAGCGGCGTGATGAGTCGCTGGGCGTAGCGTGGAGCTGCGGGGCGGCAGTTGATACCCTTCGGTATCCCAAAACAATAGGATTGCTTGGGGATACAGAAAGGTGCGTTGAGTTGCGTGGCGATGCGAAGCGCCGCGTAGAGGTGCGGAGCGCGGCGGAGCGCCGAGTCGTGTAGCGTGGTAGATACCCTTCGGCATCCCAAAGCCGCATAAGCGGTTTCGGGTTGCCCAAAGGTGCGTTGCGTTGAGTGGCGAAGAGGAGCATAGCGAAGCGGAGCCTAGCAATGCGCTGTGGCGCGCGGTGCAGTGGAGCGTTGCAACGAGTGGCGGGGATTACGCAGCCAGTTTGCGGTTATCTTCCCAAACCAGCTTCGCAATACGGAAACGGCCATTGGTGCCACCCTTTTCAGGGCGGAAGCGCCCAATGCCAATAAACATACCGGCAATCTCCACCATTTCCTTGAACACTTCCTGGGTAATGATGGGATCGAGGATATAAACATCAAAGGTGGTTTCCCATTGCGGGAGAATTGGAAACCGGCGCGGTACGCGCTTGCCTGAACCCCGGACGCCATCCGCGTTAGCGGAGATTGTCACACTACCAACACTGGCAGGATCAATAAACAGGGCAGGGTCCTCCATGAGCGTAATACCAGAGAGAAACTTGGCGGTCCAAGTTGCCTTGCCTTGGCCTGGAATCTGACGCTTGGAATACTTAGCGGCTGATGCAATGGACTGATGCAGGCCATGTGCAGGGATTACTACAGTAGGGGCGCCATCACGATCTGAGACAGATAGTTTAGAGCGCCATGTACGAACATCATAGGCTTCGTGGTTTTCACCGTCCAGCTTAGCTTCGTCATGCTGACGGGATTGGGAGTAAGGCGTCAAGCCAGTGATGGTCAGGTGTGCTACTGATGCTTGCATTGGTTATCTCCTTGCGTTGTGTTGCCGTGCGGAGCGCTGCGCCGTGATGTGGTGCGTAGAGTAGCGCTGACGCCATCTTATATCATCATCCCCTAGCCAATGTCAATAGATAATTTCCACATTTTTTAGGGATGCTTATATTCTTTTAGGCGCCAGCCTGTTATATCAACGTGGGATTGATTGCATATGCCTTAGTGATCCTATCCACGGCAATCTGGAAATAATACGGGTCTTTCTCAACCCCGACAAACCGGCGCCCGGTATTCACGCAGGCGACCCCCGTGGTTCCAGAACCCATTGTGAAGTCTAGGATTGTATCGCCTTCATTGGTGTAGGTGCGAATTAGGTACTCCATCAGGGCCACAGGCTTTTGAGTGGGGTGAACGGTGAAACCTTCGGACGGAAATTCTAAGATTTGACGAGGGTAGTTTGTGTATTCTTGGGTGTATTCTTCGCGGGTAATGCCGCCCGTTACGGTGCTGGTTGAATCAGTAGTAACCCCACGCGCCATGTGGCTTTTGCTATTCTTCACAACCTTCTGAATCTTAGTTAGTCCTTGAGGATTGTAGGTTGGTTGGTCCCCGTAAAAAACCAAAATATCTTCAACGTTTTTCAGCGGGCGTCGTTTTGCGTTCAAATGCCCCGTAGCGCGGGACTTCTGCCAATACCAAGAATACTGAAGCATTGAAATATTTGAGGCGCCCAAGATACTTGAGAACGGTTGACTAGCCGTGAAAACAAAAGCCGCATTGGGCTTCGAGGCTCGCATAATACGAGGCCACATACATTCCATAGATATAACCGAGTCCCATTTACAGGCCGTTGTCCCATAAGGAGGATCAGTTAAAACCAGATCAACATAATTAGATTTGATGGCATCCAAAACTTTAATACAGTCTCCTTGATACAAGAAACTATCACCGATAGATACAAGATTAGTCATATTCTATCTCCTTGGTTTCATTACATATGAGAGTTAGATTATCACATATTTTCTACATTGTCAACCTAGTATTCTACCCCTTCTCTGCCCGTGTTTGTTGGGGTGGAGGGAAGATTGGAGACAAAGCCTTCCCTACACGAGAAGGCTTCATAGTGTTTGTCGGGTCCCATCAGTCGGTTTCGACGTTCACAATTTGCGTTGCGCCTCTAAAAGCCGGGGTCATCCTGTCGGCATTGGAGCAGAGCTTTTCCTTGCGGAAATGACGGTCAGTGAACAGCCACGCAAACGACTACATTCACCTTGTCTGGTTGTGGTTTATCACAGAGCCAGTCCTGGTTTGTCTCGACAAGCTGTGGCGAGACTTACCTTTTCCCATGCCCTTGAGTGTTTGCGTTGCCTGCCCGTTCCCATAGGTCGGCAGGATCGCCCAGCATAAGGCCGGTGGCTATAAAAAAGCCACTTGACTATCAAACTAAAATGGGAGATAAAATCGCCTATGGCGTTCTCGCCCACCTTGGTTGTGACAAGGTGACTTTTTGAGGGGGGCGCCTTTGCCGGGCGCTCCCCTTCTTTATTTTGTAGCACCCCCATTCCATTAAATCAAGTATAAAAAATCACTTGAGATTATCCACAATATATGGTAGCGCCGTTTCAGTTTTGCACATAGGGGAGACAGATGCAAAAGTTGACCGACCAAGAGTTTATAAAGGCATGGAAGGACGGGGAGTGCTCCCCTACTAAAGTGTCAAAAATTACAGGCATAAATGTTCGCAGTATCATTAGGCGCCGAGATTCCTTGATGGGTAAGGGTGTTATCCTTCAGACAGCCAGCCTAGATAACAAGCCTATTGATTATACTAAGCGGGCGCCCTTTCAGATTGAATCTGGCACGATTGTTGTGTTCTCAGATTCCCATTGGTGGCCCAAGGCGCAGCTAACCCCGGCCAATCATGCTTTGCTCAAGATCGTCAAAGACTTGAAGCCCAAGGCGGTTATCGCCAATGGCGATGTTCTGGACGGGGCTTCTATCTCTCGCCATGATCCTGAAGGCTGGCGTGAAACCCCTCCGCTTCATGCTGAGTTGGATGAAGTAAAGCAGCGCATGGCCGAGATTCAAGAGGTTGCTGGTGATGCTGAGTTGCTTCGCACTATCGGCAACCATGATATTAGGTTTGACAAGCGGCTGGCCCTACAAGCCCCGGATTACCGCCATTTGGCGGGCATGATGCTTCGCCATCACCTAGAAGATTGGCGCGAAAGTATGTCAGTGGAAATCAATCAGTCCATGATTGTCAAACATCGCTGGCACAATGGTATCCATGGCGCCTATAACAACGTCCTACGGGCTGGCCGCTCTATTGTGACGGGGCACTTGCATCGGCTGCAAGTCACGCCCTGGACCGATTACAGCGGGCGCCGGTTTGGTATTGATTGCGGCACCCTGGCTGATATTGGCGGTCCTCAGTTTGACTATGACGAGGATAGCCCTAAGAATTGGGGGCAGGGGTTTTGCGTTCTGACATTCCATAAGGGGCAGCTATTGCCGCCTGAGATTTGTGAAGTGTTGGCAGGGCGCGCGTTCTTTCGGGGGAGTCTGATTCATGAAGCCAAAGATTCCAAGCCGAATAAGGGAGTTGGCAAAGCTGCCGCCCGGCCCCGTAATAAAGCTAGAGATTGAATGCTCTGCCTGCGGGTATGAGTGGATCGCGGCTACCGTCAAGCATCCGTTGTATTTTCGTTGTCCTCAATGCGGCAAGCGGAAGGGCGAGCGGAAGCATGATGGTTCAAGCGCGGTTATAGGTGTCATTACAGGCGAGTTCGAGAATTGAATCTCGGGAGCCGTGGTGATATATAGATAGCAGTCTGCTACCCAGTCTCCCCAGATGGGTCGCAATGCAGGCGCAACAGGCAAGACGTGAGCCTGTAACCTAAAGGTTACATGATGCTGGCAGATTATGTCATAACCCGCGCCAATCGCGGGGAGAATCGGGTATTTTGCCCGTCATGCGGGCCACAACGAAGGAATAAGTCAGACACGCCACTATCACTACGCGATGAAGGGGATAGGGTGGTATATCATTGCCACCATTGCGGGGTTAGTGGCGCTTCAAGGCGCGAAGAAACCAAAAGGAAACCGGAAATGCAGACCAGCGTTGTGCCAATTAAACAGATTGAGCGAGGTGATTTAACTATGGATGCCCTGATGTGGCTAGAAGAACGGGGCATTTCATCGGCTGTTGCTGAGGCTGCGGGGATAACCAGTGGCAAGGCTTTTTTCCGAAAGATGAATAAGGAAGCCGATGCGGTTGGGTTTGTGTATCGTCATAAAGACAATGACTATGCTGTTAAGTGGCGGTGTATTGAGGATAAGGCTTTCACCCAGACGGGATCGGCTCAGACTTTATACCTTGCTGACAAGTGCAAGGTTGGTGAGCCGGTTATAATCACTGAAGGCGAAGGTGATGCGATTTCCTTTTGGCAAGCTGGCATGGCCGCTGCCTCGATTCCGTCCGGTGCGATTGAAGCGAACACTCAGGATGATGCCTCTCGCCTTAAATGGATGGCGCACCACGACGAATTACTAGCCCAAGCGCCTGATATTTACCTTGCTGTGGATGCTGACGGGCCGGGACAGACAACCGCGAATGAGTTGGCTAGGCGCCTAGGCAAAGCGAAGTGCTGGAAGGTTAGCTATCCGGCAGGCTGCAAGGATGCCAATGATGTTCTGGTAAAGCATGGCCCTGATGCCTTGCGGGATTGCATTAAGAACGCTATCCGGTGGCCGATTGAAGGGGTTGCAAGCGCCTCGGATTATCTGGATAGGGTTGTGGACCTTTATCGGCGCGGCCTGCCTCCTGGCCTTTCTACGGGCTTCCAGAATGTGGATGAGTTTTTCACCCTTAACCCTGGAAATCTGGTGGTGGTGACGGGTATTCCGAACAGCGGCAAGAGTCCCTTCATTGATTCGCTTCTGGTCAATGCCATGAAACTTCATGATTGGCGGGTTGCGTTTGCTTCGTTTGAATCTCCCCCGGCGATGCACTTGGCTAGGCTGGCTGCGCTGAAAACAGGGCGCCCCTTTGGTGATGGTCCTACCCCTCGGATGAATGAAGCCACCATGCTTGAGGCTATGGCGTGGTTGAATGAGCGTGTGACACTGTTGACCCATGAAGGGGTTATGCCGACGCCTGAAAGTTTGATCGAACGCTTTGAAACCGCCGTAAGGCGGATGGGTGTTAAGGCTTGTGTGGTTGATCCCTTTAATTTTGTGAAGCTGAATGCTAAGGAGGGTGGTGGTGTTGATACTGCTGCCATTGGTGAAATGCTGGCAAAGTTTAAGATGTTTGCAGAGCGGGCAGAGGTTGTGTTCTTCGTGATCGCGCATCCGGCAAAGCCCATGGGGCAATCTGCTGATTGGGTTCCAGGGGGTTATTCAATCTCGCATAGTGCTGAGTGGTACAACCGCCCTGACTTTGGCCTGACTATCCATAGATCAAAGGAAAAGGGGAATGAGTTTCATGTGTGGAAAGCTAAGTGGTCGCACCAGGGCAAGGCTGGATGGTGTGGGATTAAATATGTCCCTGCGACTGGTGGGTTTAGTGATGGTGGATCGTATGGGGATTTGCCGGATGATCCGTTTTAAATGAAAGAAGCCGGGCGGGAAATCCACCCGGCTTTTTTTAATGTCATACTCCCCAAATGAGGGCGAGAAGGGAACATACAACCCCGCCTACCAAGGCTTCCACTGCCCTGTCTGATACCTTATCCCAAAGGTCGCCGCGCTCCTTAATCAGAGGCACGGTTAGGAACAGGATAACCACGGCGATAAGGGTTATGGTGGCGCTGATTTTCATGACGATCATGGGTTTTCTCCGTAGGGTTTGAGGTTGTATTTTTTGGCTACTGCATTTGCATTTTGGCAAAATTCTTTAATAAAGATGAAGTCGTTGATTGAAGATGGTCCATCATGGCATAGTTGAAGGCTGCTCAACAAAGCAGCGTGACGGATTAGACTTTTGGGAAGCATATATCTTTCCGATAGTTCTTGAATATCACGGTTCTCCATATTTTCAGAATACATGCTGTCAGGATGGACGTGACCATAGGCACATTTAAGCCCGTCCGGGCCTCGATAGAGGCACCTGTCATTATCCCCCACTGAAGGGCGCCCTTGCTTTACAATAGCCGCCACAACGAAGTCATAGAGTTCCTGTGCTTCGATGGGCTGGTTGTTTTCGATGCGGGTTAGAAGGTCAGTCATTGGTTGTCTCCTTTCAGGGTGTAAATCGTGTAGGAGCCTTTAGCCCCGGTGTTGTTCGGCCCCACGCACCTGTGCCGGAAGGTTCCTAGGATATGGGTTCGGCGGATTTCAGCCAGCCAGTTACTAGCCGTGCCTTTGGTCCAGCCTGTGGCGTCAATAATGGCTTGCAGGGTCGCGCCCTGGCGCAGTAGTGCCAGGGCTGTTTCTCGCTTTGTCATTGGTTTAATCCTTCAGAATAAGGGGTGGAAATGCTGCGATAAGATCGGCGCGTTGGGCTTCGAGTTCTGCCGCCCCTGCCGCATCTGCCGCCCATGCCGCCCATGCCGCCCCTGCCGCATCTGCCGCCCATGCCGCCCATGCCGTCGCCCTTTCCGCATCTGCCGCCCATGCCGCCGCCCTTGCCGCATCTGCCGGCGCCCTTTCCGCATCTACCGCCGCATCTGCCGCCCTTGCCGCCGCCCCTGCCGCCCTTGCCGCCGCCCCTGCCGCCCTTGCCGCCGCATCAAGATCGGCGGGTTTCCCATCAAGCCAATCTTTAAGCGCGCCGATACAATCATACACACGCTTATCAGTCGTGTGTTTCGATGCGCGTTCAACCGCTGGAATCAGTGCCTTGATAACCTCGCGGCGCACCTGTTCGTTGTTCCAATCCAAAGCCCTGACGCACCACCAAGCGTCTGCCGCGCCATTGGATTTGGCAACATCGCCAAGGGAAATCACGGTATCCATCGGCGGATTGCCTAGGGATTTGAGAAGTTCGGTCCAGCCTTCCGAGCAAGGCGACCGTTCACGAATCTGTTGAAGGGTCAGCATCATCATCTCCTATGTCAATGGTTTTGGATTTCATCAAGGCGTCAAGAAACTCCCCGACATCATCATCATCAATGCCGGGTAGGTTTCCGCCCGAGATTAGATAGTCTCGCAGCACTTGCGCGGCTGCGAAAGCTGCGATGGCCGTTACACGCATTTATGCGGCTCCTTTGTGGATTGATAGCAATAGATCGGAAATTGCCCGGCAATCTTCAGGCGACAAGACAACCATAACCAATCCGGGCGCCACAGGTTTGTTGTTGGCTGCTAGTTCAAACAATTTAGCCAGCCCCTTGATGTCGTTTGGTGTCATTGTTTTGTGTCCTTCTCACCTGTGATTTCTGTCTTGTCGTCTAGCCTTAGTGCCTCCAAGGCTGTTGAATTGATAGCGGCAAGCCTTCGCGCTGCGGTTGCAGCGACATAGAAGGCATGGGCGCCCCGTTCTGTCACGGTTTCCTTAAGTGCCGCCCGTAGGGCTGCTATACGTTCCTTGTCGGTCATTGGTTGGCCTCATGAGTCAAAAGGGTGATTCCTTCCATCGCTTTCTTGTGGATTGCATCGCGCGCCGCTTCGCTCACGCGCAAAGCCTGTAAGCCTTTATCCTTAGGATAAACCGTTGTTCGGTCTATCGCCACAAGGTCGTAGTGTCCCGCACCTGTGCGGCGTAGGGTGTAGGTTGTCCCGATTGCGCCGTATTTATAGCCATTAGCTGATGGGCCTTCGCTGGCGCGCACCACTTCAGCCCCGGCCCTTGCGGATTTTGGAACCCCCAAGGCATCAAGCCGGGCCTCGGCCCATGCTGCGGCTTCCAAGGCATCGCTGGCGGGTAGCGTGAAGCTGTCAGCCTTGCCGTTGATCTGGTCAAACCGATCATTGATCGCCTTGTAGGCGGTGGTTTGATACCAGACTGTGCGAAGGCTCTGCCGGTAGTTTTCCAAAGAACGATACAGGCTAGAGCGTGTTTCCCCGCCGATAACCCCTGAAAGGTTTGACCGGTTTAGAAGTGCGGTTGCGGCTTCTATTTTTAGATAGAACGCCACGGCTTCAGCCGGAATCCGTAGATTTTTCTTCATTGGGTTAGCCTCCTGTTGCTTTGGCGATTGCTGCGGCAAAGAAATCGAGGATGTCTTGGCTCTCGGCACCCAGGGGCGTACCGGCTCGCGTGTTTGTCCAATGCTGGCGCGCGGTTTCCATATCCATAAAACGGCAACCGGCCTTGATAAAAAAGCCTTCTTCGCATTGCCAAAGAAAAAACTCGTACCCGTCCGCCCGAGTGGCGCGGCGGATAATCCCAAGGGCTGTTTTATCGTTGATTTTGGCGCCACGCAGGTCCGAGTCACTCAGGTCCGCGCCACTCAGGTCCGCGCCACTCAGGTCCGCGCCACGCAGGTTCGAGCCACGCAGGTCCATGCCACTCAGGGCCGCGCCACTCAGGTCCGCGCCACTCAGGTCCGCGCCACGC